>Ga0102593_1000214_pt1 | contig 138500 bp, 129 predicted proteins | sample AraplaCol_mMS_r2_2_FD_76862 | JGI IMG/M metagenome (GOLD analysis project Ga0102593, IMG submission 76862) | Arabidopsis root microbial communities from North Carolina, USA - plate scrape MF_Col_mMS_r2 (SPADES assembly) (version 2) | ecosystem: Host-associated > Plants > Roots > Endosphere...
CGGGCAGCGATGAAATTCTCGCCAGGACGCATGAGATTGTGGAAGACGATCACCTGCGCCGCATGGCCGGAGGCGACGGCAAGGGCGGCCGTGCCGCCCTCGAGCGCTGCGACGCGCTCCTCGAGCACGGCCTGCGTCGGGTTCATGATGCGGGTGTAGATGTTGCCGAAGGCCTGCAGACCGAAGAGGGCGGCGGCATGATCGGAATCATTGAAGACGAAAGCGGTCGTCTGGTAGATCGGCGTTACCCGCGCGCCGGTCGCCGGGTCGGGCTGCGCGCCGGCGTGGATCGCCAACGTGTTGAATCCCGGATCATTCTTGGCCATGTCGTCCTCCCGTTATTGCTGACGGGAGGGATCATAGCCTCTCGCGAACGAAAGTTAATCGCGATCCGTTTCAACCCATCGGCGTTCCGTGGAAAATCCGTCTCCGCGAACCGCAACTCAGGCAATGAGACGAGGATATTCGATCGCGGGGCAGCGGTTCATCACCACCTTGATGCCGGCGGCCTCCGCCTTTGCCGCAGCTGCATCGTCGCGGACACCAAGTTGAGACCAGATGATCTTCGGCAGCGGCCTCAGCACCAGCGCCTCCTCGACGACCCCGTCCAGATATTCGGAAGCGCGAAATACGTCGACCATGTCGACCGGCATGGGAATGTCGGCGAGCCGGGCATACACGTTACGGCCCTGGATCTGTTTGCCCGCCTGCCCCGGATTGACAGGAATGACCTCGTAGCCGCGCGACAACAGATAGCCCATGACGCCGTTGCTCGGCCGGGCCGGATTGGGTGAGGCGCCGGTCAGCGCGATGGTCTTTACCGAATGCAGAATTCCGGCGAGGTAATCATCCGTGTAGACGTCGTGATTCATATCCGTTTCTCCACTCCCGAAAGCCCTTCGCCACGGCGCGCATTTTTTTGCGTTTCCGTGAAACCGGCTGGGCATCTTTTCCGTATATATGAATTGGATACTCCCTGAGGATGATTCGATGAAAAAAATCGCTCTTGCCCTCATGCTCGTGCTCGCCGCATCGCCGGCGCTGGCGATCTCGCGCTACAATCCGCTCACCATGAGCTGTGCCAGCGTGCGCGCCGCCATCCACAATCAGGGCGCCGTCATCTTCCGCTACCAATCTCCCCGTGGCTTGCCGCTCTACGATCGCTATGTCCGCAACAGCAATTATTGCGACGCGACCGACTATGCGGAATGGACGCATATCCCCTCAAAGGACAATCCGCGCTGCCAGGTCCTGAACTGCCAGAGCATCGACAACCTTGACGGGATGCTCTTCGTTCCGCATCATCAGCTTTGATGTTTTCAACGTCGTGACAGCCGCCGAAACTGTACGTCTTTCGCGTTTGCGAGAGGTTTTGGCTCAATTGTGCGCTGCGATTTCTTGAAGATTCACAATCGGAAGCTTCAATTTCCCCCTATGTCAAAGCTATAGAATAATATCTATATTTCAGCAGCATAGAATAATCGGCTCCCTCGCTCCTGTAGATATTTTCTCTTTTTGTTCGTGGTAATTCCGCCCTTTGTTCTTCTATCCATTAGAAACATCTCATAGTTGAAAGGATCGTGCGGATTGAACGCATGTCGCGCGCACGTAAAAATTGCTCCAATGCGCCGCCATTGTTCACATAGTGGAAGGATGCTATTCGACATATGAACGCATAAGCGACCGCAGCCGTACATTTTCGTGCAAATCCCAGTTGTCTTTTCAGGAATTTGAAACGCCGAAGGCGAGACGTATTCCGCTTCCTGTCATCCTTTCCGGATTTACTCCCTTGCCTCTCGACGTCATCCTGCTCGTTCTCTTCGGCGCACTGCTGCACGCGACATGGAACGCCATCGTCAAGGCGGGGAGTGATAAATCCCTGGATGCGGCGCTGATCTCTGCCGGCGGCGCTGTTTCGGCGTTGCCGTTCCTGGCGTTCCTGCCGTTGCCGCACGCCTCGGCCTGGCCGTTCATCGGCGCCTCTGCCATCCTGCAGTTCGCTTATTTCCAGTTGGTCGCCGCCGCCTACCGGGCCGGCGATATCGGTCTCGTCTATCCGCTGATGCGCGGCTGCGCACCGCTACTGATCGCCGCGACAAGCGGTTTCATCCTGAAGGAAAATCTTTCCAGCGGCGCCCTTGCCGGCACGATGACGATTTGCGCCGGCGTCCTCACACTCGCTCTGGAGGCACGGCGCGGCAGCAGCCGCGCCGTCATGCTGTCGCTTGCCAATGCCTGTGTCATCGCCAGCTACACCTATGTCGACGGCATCGGCGCGCGGATCTCCGGCAATGCGGTCTCCTACACTTTGTGGATGTCGCTGCTGCCACCCGTCCTACTGTTTTCCTGGGCGGTTTCGCAACGCGGCACTGTCGCCGTCGTGCGTCACGTTCGTCGCAACTGGTGGCGCGGCCTCATCGGCGGCGCCGGCTCGATCGCCTCCTATGGGCTGGCACTCTGGGCGATGACGAAAGCCCCGGTCGCGACCGTCGCAGCGCTGCGGGAAACCGCGATCCTCTTTGCGCTGGTGATCTCGATCACCGTCTTCAAGGAAAAAGCCAGCATCTGGCGCTACGTCGCCGGCGTCGTCATCGCCATCGGCGGGCTGATTTTGAAACTGGCGTAGTCACTCGCCCTTCCAGTCCGGCTTGCGCTTGCCGAGGAAGGCACCGATCCCTTCCTGAGCATCCTGCGTCAGCATGTTCTCGACCATCACCCTGGCGGTATAATCATATGCCGCCTCCACTGGCAGTTCGAGCTGCCGGTTGAAGGCTTCCTTGCCAATCTTCAGCGTCAGCGGTGACTTGCTGGCGATCACAGCCGCATATTTGGAAACCACCTGCGCCAGATACTGCTTGGGCACGATACGGTTGACGAGGCCGAAATCCTTGGCAGTCGAGGCGTCGATCGTCTCGCCGGTCAGCAGCATCTCCATCGCCTGCTTGCGGTGCGCGGCACGGGAAACGGCCACCATCGGCGTCGAACAAAACAGGCCGATATTGACGCCCGGCGTGCAGAATGTCGAACTATCCGTGCAGATCGCCAGATCGCAGGAGGCAACGAGCTGGCAGCCCGCAGCCGTTGCAAGCCCGTCGATCTCGGCGATGACAGGCTTCGGCAGATGCGCGATCTTGAGCATCAGATCGGCAGCGAGCCGAAAGGTCTTTTCGAAGAAATCGGCACCCTGATCTTCATCGGCGCGATGGGTCGTGAGTTCCTTGAGATCATGCCCGGCGGAAAAGACGTTACCGGTCGAGGCGATGACGACGACGCGTACATCCGGCTCCGCCTCGGCCGTCTCCAACTCGCCCATCAGCGCTTCGAGAAGTGCGATCGAAAACACATTCGCCGGTGGGTTGTTGAGCACCAACCGCAGCACGCCGTCGCGCAGCGATCGGATCAACAATCCGCCCTCTTCCGCTCTGGCTGCGTCCGGGAAAGATACGATTTCGGCCATGATGCTGCTCCCTGCGCTCGATTCAGGCAGACGTTTTGCCACAAGGCGCCGGCAATTTCGAGCAGGATCCGCACCCCGCCTTGGCCGCTGAAGTCAGGACCAGAACCACGACTTCGATGTCTCGGCCCTCGCCTGCGCACGGGTCAGACCGACATCGCAAAGCTCGTCGTCGGTGAGTTCCGAAAGCGTGCGACGGCTGCGGCGCTTTTCGAGGTGATGTTCGACTGTCATCAGCAGCCGCCGGCTCCATCGCGCCATCCAGCGAATTCTCGACCGAACGATATCGCGAGGTGTTTCGAAGATCTCGCTCAATTCCAGAGCCATCGCTTCTTCCTTTCTTGAACGGGTGAAAGATGCGCTGGAAAATGCCGCGAGAGAAGCTTATTGATATTATAATATGCATAAGGATTTCTTTGGTATGCCTCTCAATCTTGATCAGCTTGCCACCTTCGTCAATGTTGCGGATCTCGGAAGCTTTACGGCTGCGGCCGACAAGGAAGGCCTGACGCAACCGGCCGTCAGCCTGCAGGTCAAGGGGCTCGAACAGCGGCTCGGCGTCCGGCTGATCGAGCGCGTCGGACGGCGAGCACAGCCGACCGCTGCAGGCCTCGACCTGGTCGTGCATGCAAGGCGGCTACTTCAGGAATCGGCCGCCGCGGAAGAAGCGATGGTGCCGTACAGAGATGGTGCGAGCGGCCGCGTGCGCGTCGGCAGCGGCGGCACGGCGTCGATCCATCTGCTTCCTCGCGCCATTGCTGCCGCCAGAAAACGCATGCCCGGGCTCGAAATCACCGTGCGCATCGGCGATGCCGACGGCATTCTGCACGAACTGGAAGCCAACAGCCTCGACATCGCTGTCGTTGCCCTGCCGGCATCGGGACGGAACTTCGAGATCGAACCGTTCTACGAAGAGGAATTGCTGGCCGTCGCCCCCGCGGGCAGCCTCATGCCCGAAGACGGGCCGGACGCCGCTTTCATGCGCGACAGGACGCTGCTGCTCTATGAGGGCGGCAATACCAGGCGCGCAATCGACGCGTGGTTAGCCGCCCCGGATACCAGGATCCGACCTGCGATGGAGTTTGGCAGTATCGAGGCGATCAAGGAGCTGGTGGCTGTAGGACTTGGCTGGTCGATCCTGCCGGGGCTGGCGCTGAAGCGCGACCGCGCCGGCCTCGTGACGACATCATCGCTGAACCCGCGGCTGACGCGCCGCCTCGGCATGGTTCTACGCCGGGACAAACATCTGACACGCGGCCTTCGCGAAATGATGAAATGCCTGCGCGCGTTCAAAGGTTGAGAGCTGCTTTCGACCGTCGGACGTTACGTCAAACCGGCAGAGGCGACGCCAAAAACGTCCGGCGCAGCAGCCTGGGACCTCGACAAATATGAGGTATTATAATACCATATATCTAACTAATTGTTTTTGCTTTATTTTTTTTCCAAACCTCGGGAAAGTCGATATTGACCCCATGTCGTATTCCCTTTATACACCGCGCCAGAACGCAGCCTATCCGGGCTGCTTTCTTTTTGGCATGCCTCGAGCGTGCCAATCCAAGCAACAAGAAACGCCCTTCAAGCCTTCGGGCCAAGGGTCCCAAAAGAGAGTATTCACTATGGCAACCTTCTCCCAGAAGCCTGCAGAGGTGGAGAAGAAGTGGGTGATCATCGACGCCGAAGGGCTGGTCGTTGGCCGTCTCGCTTCCATCATCGCTATGCGCCTGCGCGGCAAGCACAAGGCAACCTTCACGCCTCACGTTGACGACGGCGACAACGTCATCGTCATCAATGCCGACAAGGTCGTTTTCACCGGCAAGAAGTATTCCGACAAGGTCTACTACTGGCATACCGGTTATGCCGGCGGCATCAAGGAACGCACCGCGCGCCAGATCATCGAAGGCCGCTTCCCGGAGCGCGTCCTCGAAAAGGCCGTCGAACGCATGGTCCCGCGCGGCCCGCTCGGCCGTCGCCAGATGAAGAACCTGCGCGTCTACGCCGGCTCCAACCATCCCCATGAAGCCCAGCAGCCGGTCGCCCTCGACGTTGCCGCGCTCAACAAAAAGAATGTAAGGAGCGCCTGATCATGGCTGACCTCTCCTCCCTGAAGGATCTCGGCACGTCTTCGGAAGCTGCCGCTCCGGCCCACGTCCGCAAGGTCGATTCGCTCGGCCGCTCCTACGCGACCGGCAAGCGTAAGAACGCCGTTGCCCGCGTATGGGTCAAGCCGGGCTCCGGCAAGATCATCGTCAACGGCAAGGAATTCGCGGAATATTTCGCTCGTCCGGTGCTGCAGATGATCCTGCGCCAGCCGATCGTTGCGGCTGCCCGTGACGGCCAGTTCGACATCGTCGCAACCGTTGCCGGCGGCGGCCTCTCCGGCCAGGCCGGTGCCGTTCGCCACGGCCTGTCCAAGGCGCTCACCTACTTCGAACCAGGCCTGCGCTCGGTCCTGAAGAAGGGTGGCTTCCTGACCCGCGACAGCCGCGTCGTCGAGCGTAAGAAGTACGGCAAGGCCAAGGCCCGCCGTTCGTTCCAGTTCTCCAAGCGTTAATCGTTTCGGACAGACGGAATTCACGAAGGCCGGGGCAACCCGGCCTTTTTGTTTTGCGCCGGTTCGCCTTGTTCCCCCTGCGCCTGCGACATTCGCACGGCGGCCGGCGCGGCGCGCCGGAAGGCGCTTTTGGTCGCCGCTCCATCTCCGATCGCTTGTAATTCGTCGCCCGGTCGCCTACCCGTTGTCGACGCCTTGACCTTTCACGACCAAAAAAGGAGCCCCCCTTGGCGAACACGACCATCGATCACGCCTTCACGGCGACCAGCCTCACTTCCGCCGCCAGCGACCCGACCTTTGCCGGGGCGCTCTCCTTCATGCGCCGTCGCTTCACCAAGGAGCTCGCCGGCGTCGACGTCGCCGTCTGGGGGATTCCCTTCGATGCCGCGACATCGAACAGGCCCGGTACGCGCTTCGGGCCGCAGGCGATCCGGCGCGCCTCGGCAATCTTCGACAATGATGCGCAGTATCCCTTCCACCGCGATCTCTTCGCCGACATGGCGGTGATCGACTACGGCGATTGCTTGCTCGACTACGGCAATCATCAGGATACGCCTGCCGCCATCGAACGCCAGGCGAACGTCATCCTCGACAGCGGCGCCTTCCTGCTGACGCTCGGCGGCGACCATTACGTCACCTGGCCGCTGCTGAAAGCCCATGTGGCAAAACATGGGCCGCTGGCGCTCGTGCAGTTCGACGCGCACCAGGACACATGGTTCGACGAGGAGCGACGCATCGACCATGGCTCCTTCGTGGCGCGGGCCGTCCGTGAGGGCATCATCGACCCGGACCGATCGATCCAGATCGGCATCCGCACCCATGCGCCGGAGGATTGCGGCGTCAATATTCTTTACGGCCACCAGGTCGAGGATATGAGTGCCGGCGATATCGCCTCGGCGATCATCTCGCATACGCGCGGCGCGCCTGCCTATCTCACCTTCGATATCGATTGCCTCGATCCGGCCTTTGCGCCGGGCACCGGCACGCCGGTTGCCGGCGGACCGTCGAGCGCCAAGATCCTCTCGGTGCTGCAGCGCCTGCACCAGCTCGATATCCGCGGCGCCGATGTCGTCGAGGTGTCGCCGCCTTACGACCATGCCGACATCACCGCCATTGCCGGGGCAACGGTGGCGATGTATATGCTGGGGCTTCATGCGGAGCGACGCGCCATCGCCGTGTCACAAGGCTGACTTATCATCGCTCAAACTGAATCCGGAAACATTCATAACCCATTGAAAGCGCAGGTTTAACATGGCACCGAAAATCTTCATCGACGGCGAACACGGCACGACGGGTCTGCAGATCCGCACGCGCATGGCCGGCCGCCGCGATGTCGAACTTCTGTCCATTCCCGAGGCCGAGCGGCGCAACGCCGCCCTGCGCGAGGACATGCTGAACAGCGCAGACATCGCCATTCTCTGCCTGCCCGACGACGCCTCCAAGGAGGCGGTCCAAATGGTTTCGGCCAACAACAATGTGCGCGTTATCGACACCTCGACCGCCTTCCGCGTCAATCCCGGCTGGGCCTATGGCTTTGCCGAAATGGACAGCGCACAGGCCGACAGGATCAAGGCTGCCCGCTTCGTCGCCAATCCCGGCTGCTACCCCACGGGAGCAATCGGCCTCCTCCGGCCGCTGCGGGCCGCCGGCATTCTGCCGGACGGTTATCCCGTTACGGTCAACGCGGTTTCCGGTTATACCGGCGGCGGCAAGCAGATGATCGCGCAGATGGAAAATCCGGATCATCCGGAGGCGATTACCGCGCCGCATTTCCTCTACGGCCTGCCGCTCACCCATAAACACGTGCCGGAGATGACCGTGCACGGCCTGCTCGACCGCGCGCCGATCTTCTCGCCGTCGGTCGGCAAGTTCGCACAGGGCATGATCGTGCAGGTGCCGCTGCATCTTGGCGATCTCGCTGAGGGCACGACGATGGAGAGCATCCACGCCGCGCTCGTCGCCCATTATGCGGGACAGGACATCGTTCATGTCGTGCCGCTCGCCGAAAGCAAGGCGCTGCCCCGCGTCAACGCCGTCGAGCTCGAAGGCAAGGACACGATGAAGCTCTTCGTCTTCGGCACATCGGGCGGTTCGCAGGTGAACCTCGTGGCGCTGCTCGACAACCTCGGCAAAGGCGCCTCCGGCGCTGCCGTTCAGAACATGGACCTGATGCTCGCCTCGTAAGGCCCGAGCGGCAGCATCGATGCAAGCCGTTCCAGCTTTGCGTCGATCTCATCATCATGATCTTTCTCGCGGCCGCTTGCCTCGGCGGCCGCGCATCGCTTTCGGCTCGATCATCGGCGACGGTTGGGCTATGAGAGTGGATCTTCCCCGCCTGCCGTTCCCGAATCACGGAGCCTGATGTCATGACGCTCGATGCGCTGGTCGATGGCGCGCACGCATGGTTTACCGCCGCCCTGCCCGACCACGGCATCTATGCGCTGATGGCCTTTGCCTTCATAGCCGGGCTCGCCCGCGGATTTTCGGGGTTCGGCGCGGCGTTGATCTTCGTTCCGCTCGGCGGCGCAATCGTCGGTCCGAAAATGATCTCACCGATCCTGCTCGTCATCGACGGCATTGCGTCATTCGGGATGATCCCGCCGGCCTGGCGCGGCGCCAACCGGCGAGAAGTCTTCGTCATGGCGGCAGGTGCTGCTCTCGGCATCCCAGCCGGTACGGCGATACTGGCCCTGCTCGACCCGCTGGTCCTACGCTGGAGCATCACGATCATCGCCATCATGTTGCTTGCGCTGCTGGTATCGGGATGGCGCTACCATGGGGAGCCGACCGCACCGCTCACCAGCGGCGTCGGGCTGATCGCCGGGCTTTTCAGTGGCGCCGCACAGCTCGGCGGGCCGCCTGTTGTCGCCTATTGGCTCGGCGGCAAGAGCGACTTCGCCCGCGTCAGGGCGAATGTCGTGCTCTATTTCTCGATTTCGAGCGTCTTCAGCGCCATCAGCTATTATTTCGGCGGACTGTTCGTGCCTGCCGTCTTCGCGCTCACCGTCGTCATCCTGCCGAGTTATGCGGTCGGGCTCTACGGCGGCTCGAAACTGTTCCGGCTCGCCGAGGAGCGGACCTTCCGCATCGCCTGCTACGTCCTGATCGCTGCCGCCGCGATCATCGGCATGCCGCTGCTCGACGGCGTGCTGCGCTAAGCGCGCTTGCTTCAATCGCGCTCGGCGATCATCGTCTCGCGCGGATATTCGCCGTAGAACCCGCGCCAGTTGGCGACGGCGAAACCGAAAACAACAAGTGCGCCGGCCTGGTGCAGCAGGCCCCAATGAAGCGGCACCTGCATCAAGAGTGTGGCGATGCCGATTGCTGCCTGCACCGTCACCAGCGAAAAGAGCAGGACGGCGCGGCGTGCATGGGTGGTCCAAGGTGCTGCGCGAAGGGCGATCACCATGTTGATCAGCGTCAATGCGAAGAGCGTGTAGGCGCCGATGCGGTGGATGAACTGCACCGTCTTCGGGTTCTCGAAGGCATTGATCCAGAAGGGCTGCTGGATCAGAAGGTCCGAAGGGATGATGGCGCCATCCATCAGCGGCCAGGTATTGTAGGAAAAGCCGGCATCGAGCCCTGCCACCAGCGCGCCGAGATAGATCTGGAACAGCGCAAAAATGGCGATTACGGCGGCAAAGCCGCGCGAGCTTCGCGCAGGTGCCGCATCGTCCGAATGCTTGGAGAGACCGCGCATGATCCACATGCAGCTGGCAAAGATCAAGCAGGCCATGACGAGATGGGTCGCGAGCCTGTACTGACTGACATCGGTGCGGACCGCAAGGCCCGAGGACACCATCCACCAGCCAATGAACCCCTGCAGGCCGCCGAGCGCCAGGATGCCGACGAGCGGCCACCGCAGGCGCTTCTCGATCCGTCCCGTCAGCCAGAAATAGATAAGCGGCAGCGCGAAGATCACGCCGATGCCGCGCGCAATCAGCCGGTGCGCCCATTCCCACCAGAAGATCCCCTTGAACTCGTCGACCGTCATGGAGCTGTTCAATTGCTGAAATTCGGGAATGCGCTGGTAGAGCCGGAATTCCTCCTCCCATTCGGCGGCCGACAGCGGCGGGATGACGCCGTGGATCGGCTTCCATTCGGTGATCGACAGGCCGGAATTGGTCAGCCGCGTGGCACCGCCGACGAGCACGAGACAGAAGAGCGCCAGAAGCACGAAGCCAAGCCAGATGCGAACAGCGCGTCGGTCGCGGTTCTGCTTGCGCACTTCGCTCAGGATCGCCTGTTCCGTGGTGAGGTTCGCGACGGCCATGATGTCTCCTTCTAATCCGGCAGTTGATTTGCCCCACCGGCTCATGCAAAACAAGCCCCGAACCTTTGCGGCATGCCGTCGCGCCAGTTCGACCCCTCCATTGCAAGAGATAACCGATGCCCGTCCGCCTCCGCAAATTCATCGGCACGATCCTCATCATCGTGCTCGTGCTCGTCTATGCGCTGGTGGCGAACACGATCGCGGTGGCAACGCTCGGCAACGCGCCCTGGTGGGGACATCTGCTTTATTTCCTGCTCACCGGCCTGCTCTGGGTCTTGCCGGCGATGGTGATCATCAAATGGATGGCCGGACCGCGGCAGCAGTGAGGCCATTAACGGCCGAATAACCGTGATCGGCGGAAAACCTCGCCCGTCGCGTGCAGTTAAACCAAATATACGTCCTGCATCCCTACTTTCCGCTCAGTATTCTTGACCGGAGAACACCCTTGCAGACGCAAAAGCTCGATGTTCATGAACAGCCGTCAGACGGAGTGGCGCTGGCCGACACGGCCATTTCCCGCCTGCGCCAGCTGAGCATGAAACTCGCCATGGCCGAAATTGACATCAGCGTTTTCGACAGCATGCAGCCGCTGGAGGACGACTGGCGGGCGCTGGAGCGCGACAATCTTCAATCCTTGCACCAAAGCTACGACTGGTGCGCCGCTTGGGTGAGCGCCTTTCAGCGTCCGCTTGCGATCCTTAAGGGCACCTATGACGGTCAGACCGCTTTCATTCTGCCGGTCGAGATCGTCAAGTCCCGCGGGCTTTCCGTCGCGAAGTTCATCGCCGCCGACCACAGCAACATCAATACCGGCCTGTTTTCCGAGAGTTTTGCAGAGAGCGGCGGCAGCATCGATGCCGACAAGTTCGCCGGCCAGCTCCAGCACGCGCTGAAGGGCCGGGCCGATCTCCTGTTGCTGCAGAACATCCCGCTGGAATGGCGCGAGCGGCAGACCCCACTCACGGGGCTCCCAATGGTTCAGAACCAAAATCACGCCTACCAGCTGCCGTTCCACTCCACTTTCGAGGAAACGCTGAAACAGCTCAACGCCAAGGGCCGGCGCAAGAAATTCCGCGTTCAATCGAAGCGTCTGGAGGCAGCCGGCGGTGTCGAATACGTCATTCCCAAGTCATCGGAAGAACAGCACCACCTGCTCGATACGTTCTTCCGCCTGAAGAGCGTTCGCTTCGCCAACCTCGGCCTGCCCGACGTCTTCGCCGACAAGGAGACCCGAGCCTTCCTGCACGGCCTCCTCGACAAACGCGATGACGCCAACCAATATTTTGGGCTGCAGATGCATGTGCTCCGGCTCAAGGGCGAAAATCAGGGCCGCATCGCCGCGATTTCAGGGATCTCGCGCAAGGGCGACCACATTATCTGCCAGTTCGGCGCGATCGACGAAGAACTCGTTCCGGATACGAGCCCCGGCGAATTCCTTTATTGGCAAACCATCTCGGGACTGCATGGCAAGGGTGTCGCGCTGTTCGATTTCGGCCTCGGCGACCAGACCTACAAGCGTTCCTGGGCGCCGGTCGAGACCGCGCATTACGACGTCGTGCTGCCGGTTTCGCCGTTCGGCATCGTCGGCGCCGCCGCGCACCGGATCGTCACCCGCAGCAAGGCGCATATCAAAGCGCGCCCGAAACTCTATAGATTCGCCCAGGGCATCCGCGCCCGGATCGGCTGATTGCCAGGCGCTTCGCGTTGAATTTGATTTTAGGCGGCGCGGCCGAGCGCCTGCTCGCCCCCCTCGCCGCCCGACATCAGCACGACGCGCTCGTAGCCTGCCGCTTGGAATTCCGTCATCAGCGTCACGAAGATTGTCTCCTCGACCTCAGGCAGGGAGAGGATGATCTCGATGTCCCGGCTGCGCGTCAGCCGCGACACTCCGGCGACATCGGCCGCACCGCATTCGACCACCACCAGGTCATAAGCGGCAGCGAGCGCATCGAGCAGAAGCGACAGCCTGTCGACGCCGCGCATAGCACGGCGTACGTCGCTCTGGCCCTGCGGGATCAGATGGGCATCGGAAAGGCGGTCGCTGTGGATCGTGTCGCCGAAGGCAGCCTCGCCGCAAAGCAGATCGGTAACTCCCAGGGCGGACCGGTCCTCGGCCATCAGTTCGGTCGGGCATCCGGAACCGGTCATGTCGATCAGGATCACGCGGCGGCCGGCATCGGCGAGCATGCGGGTCAGCGAAACCGTTGCCATCGAGCCGCTGTCACCGGTCGGAGATATGGCGATTGCCAGCGGCGCGCGGCTGCCTGTGAGATAATCCGCAACGGAAGCGACCGAGAATTCATTGTCGTCCTCCGGTGCCTCCTCGGCAGCCTTGACTGCCTCGACGGCGTCATCCTCTTCCGCGACAACAGCGAGCATGCTCGGCTGGACGGGTTTTCTGACAGCCTTGGCGACGACCGGAGCCGCCTCCGGCACCTGCTCTTCCTCGATGGACTTGCCCTCCTCGGTCAGTTTCGACGAAACATCGACGGGGCGCAGCGCCCGACCGCTGAAGAGTTCGGCCAGCATGATGACGATAGCGCTGATGATCAGTGTCGCGACAGCCGCGACGATGACGATGGGCACGACCTTCGGGAAATAGGGATCGACCGGCTCGATCGCCCTGGAAACGATGCGAGCGTCGGCGGGGCTCGAATTGGCGTCGGCGCGGGAAGCGGCCTCGCGGTAGCGCACCAGATAGGTTTCGAGCAGCTGGCGCTGAGCGGTCGCCTCGCGTTCCAGCGCATTGAGGCCGACCTCGTCCTCGCCGGCGCGAGCGCTGGTGGCCTGCACCGTGTCCGACTGGCGTTCGAGCTCCTTCGCCCTCAGATCCGCGACCTTGGCTTCATTCTCGATGCTCGCCAGGATCTTCTGCGTCTCCTGGCGGATCTGGGTGCGGATATCGGAGAGCTGGGCGCGCAGGCTTTTCAGCCGAGGATGATTGTTGAGAAGGCTGGTCTGCAGGTCGGAGATCTGCGACTGCAGGCCGGATTCCGTTCCCTTCAGCCGCTGGATCGCCTGCGAGGACATGATGTCCGGCAGCGTATCGAACGCCTCGCCCGAAGATAGTGCATTGCGCACCGACTGCGCCCTCGCCTCGGCATTGGCCTTGTCGCCCCGCACGCGGGTCAGCTCGGCGGAAATGTCGTTCAGCTGCTGGGCCGGAAAGGTGGTCGTGCCGTTCGTCTGCAACAGCCCGTGGGTCGTGCGGTATTCGGCGACCTTCTTTTCGGCCTCGCTGACCTTCTGGCGCAGGCCTTCGATTTCCGGCTCCAGCCAGCGCGTCGCCTCGGAGTTTGAATCGAGCTTGGCGCCGCTCTGGGTCGAAAGATAGACATTCGCCATGGCATTCGGAATGGCGGCGGCGAGCTTCGGATCCTTCGAGGTGAAATTGATGCCGATGACGCGCGAACCCGGTACCTGATAGACCTGCAGACGCTCGATGAACGCGTCGATGATGCGCTCTTCGGGCGGGTTTTCCAGCGGGTTCTTCTTCAGGTGCAGCTTCACCAGAATGCTGCTCATGGCCGAGCCGTTGGCGGCATCGTCGAATTCCGGCAGGTTATAGAGCTTCAGGTCGTTGATGACCTTCTTGAGGAGGTCGGCCGACTGGAGGAGCTGTACCTGGCTCGCGATGTTCAATTCGTCCATCAGCGGGCCGGCGCTGGCATCGTTGATCTGCTGTGTATTGGCGAAAGCCGGCGCGCGGGGTTCGATGAGGAGGCGTGTTTCGCTGCGATATTGCGGCGACATGATCTTGGCGCCGGCAAAGGCGATGCCCGCCCCCATGAGGGTAATCGTCAAAATCCTGAGACGGCGGGCCCAGACCGCACGGACCAGCTGGCCAAGGTCGATGTCCACATCCTGATCACGAGCTACGCCGGACATGCTCTTACTCCACAACAAAGGTGCCGCAAGCGTAAACGACCATGGTAACTCAACGGTTAATGGCAATCTCGCCAGAAAATGACTGATGATCTCAGGAGGAACGCGGGAAATTACGTCAGTCCTTTACCGGGCATTAACCCTAACGGATCGATAACGACTTCACCGAGTTCATTTTCTGTGAGCACAAAGCGGATGTCATTCGCCCCGCCTAAGATCCTGTTGGCCCTGAGCCTTGCAGCCATGACGGCAGCATTGGGCGGCTGTACGACGTACAAGCCGGCCCCTAAGGCCTTCAACGAGGCGACGATCCAGCCCTATACGCTCGACAGCGGCGATCGGCTGCGCATCACCGTCTTCGACCAGCAGAGCCTGACCAACACCTATACGGTGGATCAGGCCGGCTATATCGCCTTCCCCCTCATCGGCCAGGTCCCTGCCCGCGGCCGAACCCTGCAGCAGCTTTCCGGGCAGATCGCCCAGAAACTGCAGCAAGGCTATCTTCGCGATCCCGATGTCACCATCGATGTCGATCGCTACCGTTCGATCTTCCTCATGGGCGAAGTCGGCCAGCCCGGCCAATATGCCTATGTTCCCGGCATGACGGTACAGAACGCCATCGCAGTTGCCGGCGGCTTCAGCAGCCGCGCCAACCAGAGCATGGTCGACGTCACCCGCAAGATCAACGGACAGGTGCTGACCGGCCGCGTCAACATATCGGGGCCGATCATCGCAGGCGATACGATCTACGTTCGCGAACGGCTCTTCTGAGCGATGGAAGAACAGCCGCCGCTCCGCATCCTCCATTGCTTCAGGTCGCCGGTCGGCGGGATCTTCCGCCATGTCCGCGATCTCGTCGAGGAGCACAGCAAGGCCGGTCATGAAATCGGCATTCTCTGCGACAGCTCGACCGGCGGCGAGTATGAGGATCGTCTGTTCGACGATATTCGTCCCTTTCTCTCGCTCGGCCTGACACGCGTTCCGATCCGGCGCTCGATCAGCCCGTCCGATATTGCGACGATGTGGGATACATACAAGAAAATCAAAAGTTTGCGGCCGGATGTGCTGCACGGACACGGCGCCAAAGGCGGCGTGCTCGCGCGACTTGCCGGCTCAGCGTTGCGGGTGAACAGGTATCGCGTAGCCCGCCTCTATACCGCGCATGGCGGAAGCCTGCATTATTCGCGCTCTTCGCTCGGTGGACAATTCGTCCTCAAGATGGAGCGCCTGCAGGAATATTTCACCGATGCGCTGGTCTTCATCTGCGAATACGAGCGCGACACCTATGCACGCAAGGTCGGCCGGCCGCGGACGAAGACGAGACTGATCTATAACGGCATCGGCGAGCGGGAATTCGAGCCGATCTATACCCGGTCGGATGCCGTCCATTTCATCTATGTCGGAATGCTCCGGGACCTCAAGGGTCCCGATCTGTTTATCGATGCCTTCGCCAAGACAGAGCGGCTGCTCGGCAGGCCGCTGTCGGCCCTGATGATCGGCGACGGGCCTGACCGCGATCGCTACCGCGAGATGATGGTCGAGCGCGGCCTCGGCAAACGCATCGGCATGCTGCCGGCGATGCGCATCCATGAAGCCTTCGCCATGGCGCAGAATCTCGTCGTTCCCTCGCGCGCCGAAGCCATGCCCTATATCGTGCTCGAAGGGCTCGGTGCCGGCAAGACGATCATCGCCAGCCGCGTCGGCGGCATCCCCGAGGTGCTCGGCAAGGACAGTGCGGCACTTGTGGAGCCCGGCAATTCCGACGATCTTGCCCGTGTCATGGCGGAAACGCTGAGCACGCCCGGCTGGCATGCCAAGACGATGCCCTCGCCTGAAGCGGTAAAGGCCGTGTTTTCCTCGAGCGTCATGGCACGCGATGTCCTGAAATTGTATTATGAGCTGGTCAATCCCACTGCCGGCCAAGCAATACCCATCGCCTCGTAAATATTTCTTAGGGGCTTGCTGCTATTTCGCTTGTGACAACGAGCGATAAAACCCCATGAACAAGTTGGAAAAAGGCGATCAATTCGACGTGGAAGCGTTGCGCAAGCAGGTTTCCGACATCGAAGTTCGCGGCGACACGGCTCAGGAGAAACCTTCCGAGCCGACAGAGATCAATCCTTATGCCCGGCAGATCGCCGAACAATTCCGCGACGGACCCTATTCGCCTGCGATCATCATCGGGCAATTGCGGCTGCTGGAATTCCTGGCGCTCTTCGTCATCGCCCTGATCGCCCACATTTTCTGGCCCGGCGACGGGAGCGACTCGCTGTTGGCGCGCGCCGGCATGGCAGCGATCGCCTCGGCTCTCACCGTCGTCTCCCTGCAGCTTGCCGACACCTACACCATTCCCGCGCTTCGGGCCAAGCTCAGGCTGCTGCCGCGCATCCTCGCCTCCTGGACGATCGCGCTTGTCCTGACCGCCGGTCTGTCCGCGCTGGTCCGCGGGGGGACATGGGCGATGTTCGATGCCTACCTTCCATGGTTCGTCGCAGGCGCGCTCTTTCTCGTGGCCGAGCGCTTCCTCGTCGCCTACGGTATCCGTAACTGGGCGCGCAACGGCATCATGGAGCGGCGCGCCGTCATCGTCGGCGGAGGCGAGCCGGCCAAGGACCTGATCCGCATCCTCGAACAGCAGGCCGACAACGACATCCGCATCTGCGGCATCTTCGACGACCGCGGTGAGAAGCGCTCGCCGATCATGGTCGCCGGTTATCCGAAGCTCGGCACCGTCGCCGAACTCGTCGAATTCGTGCGGCTGACGCGCATCGACATGCTGATCATCGCCCTGCCGCTTTCGGCCGAGGCGCGTATTTTCGATCTCCTGAAGAAGCTCTGGATCTTGCCGGTCGATATCCGCCTTGCCGCGCATGCCAACCGGCTGCGTTTCAGGCCGCGCGCCTATTCGCATGTCGGCTCGGTGCCGATGCTCGACATTTTCAAGAAGCCGATCCGCGACTGGGATTCCGTCGCCAAGCGCGGCTTCGACATCTTCTTCGCCGTGATCGCGCTTTCGCTGCTCTGGCCGCTGATGCTGGTGACTGCGGTTGCCATCAAGGCGACCTCGGAAGGCCCTGTTTTCTTCATGCAGAAGCGCCACGGCTTCAACAATGAGGTCATCAACGTCTTCAAGTTTCGTTCGATGTACACCAACATGGGCGATCCTACAGGCAAGGCCGCGGTAACCAAGGGCGATCCGCGCGTCACCCGCGTCGGCCGCTTCATCCGCAAGACCTCGATCGACGAACTGCCGCAGCTTTTCAACGTACTAAGAGGCGATCTGTCGCTCGTCGGTCCGCGTCCGCATGCCGTTCTCGCCCAGGCCCGCGACCGTGCCTTCGGCGATGTCGTCGAGGGTTATTTCGCCCGACACCGCGTCAAGCCCGGCGTTACCGGCTGGGCGCAGATCAACGGCTGGCGCGGTGAAGTGGATAATGACGAGAAGATCAAGTTCCGCACCGCCTACGACCTTTATTATATCGAAAACTGGTCGCTGTGGTTCGACCTCAAGATCCTGTTCCTGACGCCCATCCGGCTGCTGAATACGGAAAACGCCTATTGAGCGCGATAGTTAAGAGGTGAAAGAATCTAGATTCCAACGCGTTATGACCAAGTACTCAATGCCGGCATCCAAAATATGCTGGTGAACATTAATGGACATCACGGACCGGATTGAGTTTGGAGCCACTGTAACAGGTGCTGGAACTGATCGCCTTTCAAAAAGGTCGCAAGCCCGCCGATCGCGCCCACTAAGGCGGTCCCTGCCAGACCTGTGACAATCTTCGGCATATCTATCCACAATGTTTCTTTATAGTCCGACCGCAGAAACACCCTCGTGCGGGTCGTTCGATCGTGGAAGTATTTGAACCCAATGGCGACGCCGATACTGGACACGAGCAATACCGCTCGCGGGACGATCGGCAGGCTGGGCGCGACGATCAATGCAATCAAGATATTGATGCTGTTGATAGTCAGGGCATAGTTCTCCCACCATCGTCTCCAGCTAAAACCATCTAGCTGCAAGGTCGTCTTGAGTTCTTGGAACGCTCCCCCGACCCATATTTCATTTGGACCTGAAGCCGAATATGAACTGGTCATCGGGCCAAAGGTTACACTCAGGGTTCGCGCTATAGGGCTTGCCGGTTCATTCAACGAAAGCGTTATGAAATTGATTTCTCGCGGGAGACCCGGAGTCGACCAAAAGTCAGGCGCATAAGCGATAACTTCTTTTTTGCCGACATCAGCCTTAATTACGACGTCGAACGGACTCGGCATTAGCACTTTCATCGTCGTGACCAACTCTTTCAGATCGTCGCGATAGATCGTCCGCTTTGGCATGTTGTCGGTCTTGTTCACGACCCTGATTGGGGCGTTTACAGCTGGCTGGTTCTCATCAACAGTGCCTGAGTGCGTTGGGGATAATTGGAATGTCCCCTTGTCCTGATCGACTTCCCATCTGCCAAGCAAACGCTGTTGATCGATTTCTTCAAAGACCGCTGTAATGATTGTAGGGTTCTCGGCGTCGCTTGACAGGTTGACCGCAACGCCCACGGTCGCGTTCGTCACGTCTCCTTTAACGACGAGCACGCCGGTCCCGATCCTGCACCGCAAGGTAAATATGTTGCGGCCATCCACCGTCTCGAACTCACCAAATAGCGCACCAAAGATCGTGCCACGCAGATCACCGATCCAACGCCCACTCAATGCTACGGCCATCTTTAACGCTCCGTGTTAAATTCAGCCGATGGTTGCGCGCAAATCTACGCAATACAAGCGGACGAGAAGACTCACTACGACTTATCCCACGATCATTGTTTCGCGCGGCTAGTTTGCCGGGAACACCGCGACAGTGGATCGTATCCAATCCCCGTTATCGCCAGTGAAACTTGAGGCTCAGACCGCTATGAGCATTTGTGCCGAGACTATTCGCATGTTCAACGAAACTCGCATTCCGCAAGGAGTCGTCTCGCTAACGCCGTCGAACACCATAAGCCTTGCTTCGCCGATCCGGGATTTATGTCACGGGCCTGGTTACCAGAACACGCAATGGGAACATTAGCCGCTTCAGCGATCTTTAAGGCTTGAACGGTAGCTTGTGTGAAAGTCAGAGCTTCGACACCAGTCGCGACCGTCTCAGGATCACCAGCATTTGCGAACACTGACATCACCTATGGGCGGCACTACCGAACCAGCCATTTACAGGCCTCTGGCGACTTCCGGCAGCCAAGGAACACGCCGGGCGCGATCCTCACCATAAGGATTTCTTCGCAATGGGAGCTTCGAACACGTTGATCGAGGCGACATATCCTCGTGTCGCCCAGCCGCAGCGGATGACGCTGCGCCTGATCGGCTCGGCCTTCGTCGCCTTCGGCGTCTTTCTTTCCGGCTTCGTGATCGACGAACCGGCACCCTATGAACTCTGGATGGCAGGGCTGGTCGGCCTGTGGTTCATTCTCGGCCTCAAGATTTCGCGCGGCGTGGCGCCGCTGCTTGCACTCCTCCTCACCTTCAATATCGGCGGCATGTTGTCGTTGACGCAGATGAAGGATCTGGCGACCGGACCGATGTATATCGCCGTCTCTACCTTCCTGGCGCTGACGGCGGTCTTTTATGCGGCAATCATCGAGGACAGCCACAAGCGGCTGCCGCTGATCTTCAACGCCTGGACCTTCGCAGCCGTCGTCACGTCGGCGCTCGGCGTACTCGGTTATTTCCACGCCTTTCCGGGCTCCGAAGTCTTCACGCTCTACGACCGCGCCAAGGGCGCCTTCCAGGACCCGAACGTCTTCGGCCCGTTCCTGGTGCCGCCCTCGCTCTATCTTATCCACGGCATTCTGGTCGGCGACCTGAAGAAAGCGCCCTTGAAAGCGGCCGCCCTGCTCGTGCTTGCACTCGGCATCTTCCTTTCCTTCTCGCGCGCCGCCTGGGGCCTCTTCGCCCTTGGCGGCGTGCTATTGATCTTCCTCATGCTGCTGAAAGAGCGCAGCGGCGCCTTTCGCTTGCGGGTCCTGATCCTGTCGCTGGCTGCGATCATCATGCTGGTCGCCTCGCTGCTAGTGGCGCTGCAGATCCCGAAGGTCGCCGAACTGTTTTCGGCGCGCGCCCAGCTGGTACAGCAGTATGACGGCGAGCATCTCGGCCGCTTCGAGCGCCACCGGATCGGCTTCACCATGATGATGGAGCGCCCGTTCGGCATCGGGCCGTTGGTGTTTGGCACGATGTTTCCCGAGGACGAGCATAATATCTGGCTGAAATCGCTCACCACCTATGGCTGGCTCGGCTTCGTCAGCTATGTCGGCATGCTACTCTGGACGATCACCATCGGCTTCCGCAACCTGCTGCTGGACCGGCCCTGGCAACCCTTCCTTATGATCGCCTGGATTTCCGTTTTCGGCCATGCGGCGATCGGCAACGTCATCGACATTGACCATTGGCGCCATGTCTACCTGCTGCTCGGCACGGTCTGGGGCTGTGCGGCACTGGAAGCGCGCCATAAGCGCGGCCGAAGCCCCAAATGAGCGGCGTGAGGTCTTGCCGCCTAGCGTATCAGCCTGAAAGTCAATCGATTTTCGGGGCTGTCTATTTCGTCGCTCCTGCCGTCAGGCCGGCAATAAACCGCCGCTGGAAAACGAGATAGGTCAGGATCAGCGGAGCAATGACAATCACCGCACCAGCGGTCAGAACCGGCGTATTGACGGTGTAACGCCCCTGGAAAAACAGCATGCCGAGGGGCAGCGTCCGATAGGCGTCGTCGTTGACGAGAATGAAGGGAATGAGAAACTCGTTCCAGGTCCATATGAACAGGAACAGCGCCAGTGTCGACATTGCCGGCACCATGAGCGGGATGACGATCTTCCGCAGGATGTAGAAGCGCCCGGCGCCATCCAGAACCGCCGCTTCGAGAATTTCATCTGGCAATTGCTGCATCGCGCTGGCGAGGAAGATCGTGGAAAATGGTATCGACATCGCGATCTGCGGCACGATCACAGCCGCATAGGTATTGATCAAGCCGAGATACCGCATCTCATAATAAAGCGGGATGATGAAGGCTTCGGCCGGCACCATCATGCCGATTGTCAGGATGCCAAACAGCGTGCGGCGGAGCGGGAATGACAGATAGGCGAAGGCAAAGCCCGTCAGCAGGCCCAGGAAGACGCTTGCCGCAACGACGGGTATGACAACGATGATCGAATTCCAGAAGTAGATGTTGAAATGCCCGGCGCTCCAGGCATCGACGTAATTTTCGAAATGCGGATATGCGGGTAAGGCGAATGCCCCCTTCAGGACGTCGGCCTTGCTCTTAATCGACGTCAGAAGCAGAAGCAGGAACGGTGTGATCGTTACGAAAGCGAGAAGCCAGAGGATAATGCGAAACGATAGCGTTGCAGCGGGGATGTTAGACGAACGGCTCATCAAGCCTATCCTTTATTCTGCGAGCCCACCAACCGGTGAATTGCATAGTTGATTGCGAATGTCAGGAGCGCGCCGACAATGGCGATGGCCGCCGCGGCACCGAACCGATTGAGTTCGAAGCCGAGCTGATACATGTAGATATTCGGCACGAGCGTCGCATTGGCAGGCCCGCCCCGGGTCATCGTGAAAATCAGGTCGAAGCTTTTGATCGACGCGATGACCGTCAAGAGCAGAACCACCCTTATCTCAGGCATCAGAAGCGGCAGCGTTATCCAGAAAAAGGTCTTTCGCGCCGAAGCGCCGTCGACCTTGGCAGCATCGAAAAGCGATGGGTCGATGCGCTGAATTCCGGTCAGGAAAATGACCATGCAAAAACCGAAGAAGTACCAGGTCGCGACGATCCCGACCGCGGGAAGAACGAAGTCGAAATCTCCCAGCCACGGGAGTGCGAACGCGCCCAAGCCCACCGCTCTCAGAAACTGATTGAATGGGCCAAATGCGGGATTGTAGAGCCACGCCCAGATGATGCCCAACACCGCCGTCGGCATGATATAAGGCAGGAACAGGAACGTACGCAGGGCAAGCTGTTCGCGCTGCTTCAGATTCCAGACGCACGCAGCAAGGGCTATGCCGAGCACGAGCGGCAGGACACAATAGAAAATCATCAGCTCTGCATTGTTGCGCAAGGCAATATAAAAACGATCATCGGAAAAGAGATCGACATAATTGCCGAGGCCAACCCACTTGGGCACGGTGAGGCCGTCCCAGCTGGTCAGGCTCAAGCCCAAAGCCGCGACAATCGGCCCGAAGACAAAAGCCGCGTAAAGCAGCAATCCAGGCAATAAATAGATCCAACTGGTATGTTCGGAGCCATCAAGTGGGGAGCGCTTCATCCGGTACTCCATGAAGCCAAAGCTATCGTCGTTGCGCCGCAAGCCTGAGATCGCGGCGCTGATTTTTAACTGAGGTCGACGAGACGCAGGCCACGGGCGCGGACGGCCGTGGCCTGCGTCCGCGCCATTTATTTCTGACCCTTCAGGTACGCCTGATAATCCTTGTCCATCGCGTCTACAAAGGCCTCGGGCGTGATCTTGCCGGACAGAAGAAGCGGCGTGTTATCGTCGATCGTCTTCAGCATCGTCGGGCTCGACCAATCGGGGTAATGGCCGAGAGCGTCGTTGGCGTTGAGCGTCTTCCACATTTCGATGCCGGAGCTGAGCAGCGGCGTGAGCTTTGGCTTTGCGTCCGCTGCCAGCGATGTTGCCGGAAGATAGCCCGCAGCCGCCCAGGTTTCAGCAGCCTTTTCCGAAACCATATAGTCGACGTATTCGCCGGCAAGGTCCTGGGTTGCCTTGCTTTTGGCAAGGCTCGTTATCGCCCAGGCGAGATCGACGCCGCCGACGCTCAAGGGCTTGGAAATGCCTTTCGGTGCAGGAATGGCCATGAAGCCGATATCCGGATTGTGTTGCATGTCGCCGAAATACCAGGTCCCTGAGATCAGGAACGCGCCCTGCCCTGAGATGAAGAGCTGCACGGCGTCGTCACCCGAGATGCCCTCGAAACCGGGGAAGAAATAGCCGCCCTTTGCCCATTGCTGAACGAGCTTGGCGGATTCGATATTTCCCTTGGTACTCCAGGAGCCGCCCCTGCCGTAGATCAGATCGTCAAGTTCGGCGCGATTGCCCGCGTCGATATGCGCCTGATCGATCGCGCCGATCATGTGCAGAGCCAGATGCTGCTTTGCCGAGCCCATCATAAAGGGCGCAACGCCCTTTTCCTTCAGCTTATCAAGATCGGCCAAAAGCTCCTCGAAGGTCTTCGGCAGCGCTACCCCAGCGTCGTCGAGGATCTTTTTGTTGTAGTAGAGGCCGACGATCTCGCCGAGGCCCGATATGCCGTAAGTCTTGCCGACCCCGAATTTCGCACCCTCCCAACGATCTCGAGCAAGCACGGAATCCGACTGCCGCTTATCCCATGCGAATTTCTTGATGTACTCGTCAACGGGCAGGAGCAGCCCTTCCTTGACCATTGCGCCCATGTCGCCGGCGCCCTGGTTGACTTTCGTGATCACTGGGCCGTCGCCTGCCGAAACCGCAAGCTTCAGCGTCAGCTTCATGTCATCAAAGGTTCGGGCGGTGCGCTTGATCGTGACGCCAGAATGCGCAGCTTCGAACTCCTTGTTCAGCTGCTCAATGACCGCACTCTGACCTTCATAGGTCTGGTCATCCCAAACAGCCAGGTCGTCGGCGCGCGCAGCCGCTGAAAGGCTGAAGCTGACGAGCGCCGCGCCAGCAAGCGCGACAGCTGCTTTCAATTGCCGTGTTGACAGTATGTTGATCGATTTCAAACTTCTGTTCATTTGTTCCACCTCACTTGATTTATTCTCCACTCCCCGTTCAGTCCTTGCGCCAAACAGCGGCTGAACGTTTTCTTTCCTCAGAGCTTTGCCGGGCCGGCGAATCTGAGGTAATCGTCAATGCATGAGCCTCCCCCGCAACCTGAAATGACAAAACGCCACGCAGGAGGTGGCAAAGTGATGGATAGCAACTGCTTCATCCGCCCGGCGACTGACGCGGACAGCGAGGCCCTTTTCGAAATCTGCCTCAAAACCGCGAATGGCGGCAAGGATGCCAGCGCGTTTTACAGCGACCCGCACCTGCCCGGTTACATCTGGTCGGTGCCCTATCTCAAATTCGCCAGAGACTTTGCCTTTGTTCTCGTTCAGGACGGCCGCACGGTCGGTTATGTCGTCGGCGTGCCGGATACCAACCAGTTCGACAGAGACCTGGCTGCAAGCTGGTGGCCGTTCGTCCGCCAGCAGATCGCCGGCCTGGCGCCCGCCCGTGCGCGCGACGCCGACGTGATCGAACGGATCCATAGCCCGCGCAGCGGTACGCCGTGGCTTCAAGACGACTACCCCGCGCATCTTCATATCAACATCCTTCCCGGCCTTCAGGCAAGCGGTTGGGGACGCAGGATGATCAACACTGAGCTTCAGGCGCTTCGAAATCACGGGGTCGGAGCCGTGCATCTCGGTGTCGATCCAAACAACGAAGGCGCGAGGGGCTTCTACCGTCACCTCGGCTTTTCGGAACTCGAACGGGATGGCGCCGTGGCTTTTGCAATGCGGATCGATGGGGGATCTGCCTAGAACCGACGGCGCCGTAATGCTCATGACGCCGGCTCCGCATTTGCAGCGTTCAGCCCATATTTTAAGACGACCGCCGCCGGCATCGCGCTCCAGCCCTGAAGCAGGGAGCCGCGCCCATAAGGCGGCGAGAAATATTCCACCGCGCCGATCCAGCCATTTTCGAGGCAGGTTTCCCACCAGCGCGTCAATGCGTAGCGTGCGCCTCCAAGTCCGTGGCGAAGGCGTTCTTCAGCATAGGCGCCATCCCAATAGGGCCAGTCCGAGCCATTATGGTAGCGGTAGGGAAAAGCGGTCTTGGATCGTAAATCGCTTTGCCGCTTGAACGGCGGATAGGCGCACATGACACCCCAACTGCCATAGGGCTGCTGTTGGTTGTTACGTGTTTCCAGTTTGGTTTCACAAGCTCTCAGCAGGCCGATGGCCCTCTGCTTCGAAATCGCGCCGAATCGCGACAAGGTCAGGCTGTCGAGAACGAGATGATCCTCGACAAAGGCGCCAGGCGTTCCGTAGTCGATATATCCTCCCGTTGCCGGTACAAGGAGCTTGGCCTCGATTTCCCGGCGGGCCAGATCTGCGGTCTTGCGCGCGCGTTCTGCAAGAGCGGGATCATGATCCTTGCCGAGCTTCGCCACCGCGTCCATGGCGCCGACGAAAAGGCCCAGATCATAGGAGACGAGACCGTCACGATAGACATTGTCGGCCCAATCTCGGTCGTTGCGCGGTTTAACCGGCAGAACGCTGTCAGGGCCAGCGAGACTGAAATAACGATCGGTGATCGCCTTCACGACCGGCCAGTGTCGCTCCACCTCCGCAAAGTCCTTGGTTGCGCCGAAATATTCGTCCAAGAAAAGAATGAGGAAAAGCGGGCTGTCAAAGTGGTCGCTCCACCAGTCCTGCGGACGGTTGTGGTACTCCGGAACAGCCCTTTTGTGATTTTTGGGATTGGCCTTGCTGTCGGCGACAAAGTGCTGCCAAGCTTGCGACTGTGCCGGCCCCGTCAAGATCACGCCGCTGGGGGCTTCTCCGTCAGGCTGCACGCCCTTGGCGAGAATCCGGATCTCGTCGCGCACCGCCTCCGGTGCGAGCGTCAAAAGGGGCTGCATCGTCCAATAACCGTCGCGGTAATAGGTCCGCGCGGGAGCACTGTAGGCCTGTCCTGCGGCAAGGCCCGCGAAAGCGCCGTTTTCGTCGCGCCTTATGCTGGAAAGGGCGGCATGTATTCCCTGGCTGACCATGCTGCGCATCAACGGATCGGCCTCGGGCGTCATGTCGCAACGCGCCACATATTCAGCGGCTTCCGCGATAATCGCTTCGCTGCTCAGGCTGAGAGCTTTCTCGGCTTCGTCTTTTGAGGCGCCGACGGCAATCCGCACATCCGAACCCGAGGCCTCCACAACGAGGACGCCCCAGGCCATTTCGAAAGTCCGCAGATTATGGTTCCGAGTGACCTTCGCCTTCGCGCTTTCTCCATCCGGCTCATGCCACCATGCGCAACGGCGGGCGGGATAGATGCCCTGGAGGGCCACTCCGCGGATCAACATAACGGGCAGCGACTGCGCGACAAATACCCCGCCGTGCTTTGAGACGACCCGGTTCGGAGCATAGGTGTACGGGCCGCTGATCGGAGAGAATCTCACGCGCCCCAGGCTGCCTGCGCCCCACAAGGCAAGATCGGCATATCCATCCGGATGAACGTCCGCCTGAAGGCGTGGCGCCATGACAGGTAGTAAAACGGGCTCTTGGGCGGAAAGCTGTCCATCGGCGGCGGGCTTTATCATGAGCAAATCCCCAGCAGCCAAGTCAAAGAGACGGCAGGACGCGAAAGAGGAAATAACCGGATAAGCCTAGGCCAGCTCCTCTTCGAGCGCTCTTCGCGGATGCACTGTCAACCAGACGATATGGATGGCGCATACTTCTCCTCGACCCTCTTCATTTCATCGCGCATTGCATCGCACGTTCATTCCAGCCTACAGGCGACTTCTCATTTGTCAAGGACGTAGACAAATTGTTGGCTTCGATGTATTGAATTCTCATTTGTCGCGATAATTGTGGTTGCATATCGCCCCAATTAAGTATGCGATCCGAACTAATTGGAACGAGCTAGCCGGATGGCAATGACATCTCCCGTCGCACAGACTCCCATCGCCCGTAAAATTTCCACCAATGCCGTGATCCGAACCGTCTTGGCGAATGGATCGATCTCTCGTGCCGATATTGCCAAGCTAACCGGTTTATCGAAACAGACGATTTCCGATGTCGTGCGCGACCTTGAGGATGACGGTTGGCTGAAGCCTGTCGGACAGACCGACGGTCGTCCCGGCCGGAATGCGATCACCTATGAAATCAATGCCAGAGCGGGACTGGCAGTCTCCATCGATCTGGGGGGCACCAAGATCGCTGCGGCTATCTGCGACCTGCTGGGGAACGTGATTGCCGAAACCAAAGTATCCACCGACCGCCGCGGTGGGACGCATCTCGTCAATCAGTTCAGCGATACGATCGTCGAACTCGCGTTGGCCGCCGGTACGACCGCTGACAAGCTTCGTCTCGTCGTTCTAGGCACCCCCGGCGTGCTCGATCCGACGACCGGACATATCAATGTCGCGCCGAACATCCCCGGCATCGACGCGATGGATCTGCGGCAAATCTTCAGCGACAGAATGGGCATACCCGTGATCGTTGAAAATGACGTCAACCTGGCCGCGCAAGGGGAGAAATGGCGGGGACACGGTGTCGACACCGACAATTTTGCGTTCATTGCTCTCGGAACCGGTGTCGGCATGGGCATCATCGCCAATGGAGGCTTGCTGCGCGGCGCGCGTGGCGCGGCCGGGGAAATCGCCTATCTTCCGATCGGCGGGGATGCTTTTGACCCTGGCGGATTTACCATTGGAACTTTCGAGTACGCAGTCGGCAGCGTCGCGATGCTGCGGCGGTACACTGGTTTTGGCGGGCAGAACGCATCCACTGTGGCCGATCTCTTTGCCGCGTTCAATGCAGGAGAAACAAGTGCGGCGGCGGCGATCGAAGAAACCGCGAGGCTGGTGGCGGTCGCCATTGCCGCCATCGGAGCAACTCTCGATCCTGAAATGGTGATCATCGGCGGCAGCATCGGCGCAAGATCAGAGCTCGTAGACGCCATCCGGCGTTTCCTGCCACGGTGCACGCCTTATCCGCCGCGTATCGAGATCAGCCGTTTTGGGAGCCGGGCCGCTCTCATGGGAGGTGTAGGGATCGCGGTCGAGCGCATGCATGACGATCTCTTCGGCGTGAAATTGCGGGAAGTTTGAAGAATGCATGCAGCAGCGGTCAGTTCGCCAATCAAGCGCTACGCCACTTGAGAAGCGCTGAAAATGCGCTAGATTTTCCATCATGATAACGGCAACGCAAATACGCGGCGCGCGCGCCATGATCGGAATGAGTATCGAAGAGCTCGCCGCCGCAAGCGGCCTGCCTGTGGAGACCGTGACGGCGCTGGAAAGCGGCGAATTCACGGGCGAGCCGCACGCGCTGTTCGATGTGCGCAGCACGCTCGAAGCGCACGGCATCATCTTCCTGTCTAGCGGCAATCAGGACGAAGGCGGTCCCGGCATCCGGCTACGCGCACGCACCTCCAGCGACGACGGGATCCGGCCCGAAAACCTCAACGCCGCCAACGACGACTGACGGAACCAATTCGTTGCCAGCACGTTTTCGCTGTCCCATGACAAATCGGGGGCAGTCTCTTGAACCGCAGCAATGGTCTGTACGTCATCATCGGCATCCTGGTCGTCGCCGTCATCGGCCTCGGCGCCTACATCTTCCGCGAGGAAAGCAAGCCGCAAGGGGTCGAGATGAGCATCGACAAGAACGGTGTCTCGATCAAGCAGAACTGAAGATCAGAGGTAGGTCTTTGCAAGGTCGGCGAGTTTGCCGCCGTCCTTTACGCCTTGCCGGTAGAGCTGAATGATAACAGCCCCTATCCGCTCGGCTTCCGGCGTCGTCTTGCTCAGACCGCGTTCATCGCAGACCTTATCGAGCACCTGCGAAAGCAAGTCGAGATCTTCCGAAAACAGCGGTAAATCATGGGGATGAATTGACGATCGCAACATCACGCCGCAGCTCCCTCCGAGGGCAGACGCATTCACCGCCTGCGTCGTCGGCCGCCCTCCACAACCGACAATAAAATCATTATGCGCGAGCGCCCGAATTTTAGCAACGGCGCAAATTCCTGTGGAACAATTTTTTGTCCCGTGCGTTGCGGCCGCGTTTCGAAGCAGGAATCAAACACGCGCAGACGTGAGTGAAAAGCGCTTTCCCTCCCCTGCCCAGGGTCCTTCACCAGACGGCAGCCCGATCGTTTCCACCGCCTCGGATGCCGTCGAATATTTGAGGAGATGGAGCTGCTTTCGGACGACATCCCGTTCTAAGCTCGGGCACGATCATCGCCTCGCTCTCCAGCATTGCTAGGCGCGCTCGATGGTCTGGGCGGATCGCTGGTTGATCGGCTAGCCGTTGCGGCCGCCGCCAGCGGCGATGCGCTGGGGATGAATGAAGCCTTCCGTGATCACCTTGGCGGTGACTTCGATCACCCGTTCCTCGGCGAGTTCAGCGAGCGCGAGGGCGACATCGCCCTCCGACCACCCAGCTTTAACAGCCTCATCCGACAGAGCCTGGAACGCGCTGGCGAGGCTCTGCCTGCAAGTTACATTCTGTTTGATATCGGCCATGCGCTCGCACTAGGCTATCTGTGATAGGGATATTGCTAATCTACACCTATTCGCGAGAATGCGAAGAGGTTTCGAATTATTTTCAATCCAAACCTGGGGTATTCAACCACCAACTGGGTATAACCTTAACAAAAAGCAACAAGTATTGCGTCCCCCACTGAAGGAGTCCCAAAAAGAACTAGAGGATTTTCTTGCGACTACACTCTGGGGGAGTATTTCATCGCGTTATTTATTTTAAATGGTCGGGGCGACTGGACTCGAACCAGCGACCCCTTGACCCCCAGTCAAGTGCGCTACCGGGCTGCGCTACGCCCCGACCTGCCGAAACGGCTTGCTTCGTTTATGTAATCGCCCTTCCGAGCGCAAGCGGAAAATAGGGCCGCGGGAAGAAAAATGGAGCATAAGGCACGTGGATGCACTCGTCCGAGGAGAGAGTCCGGCCTGTGGCGGCTTTGAGCCGTGGCGCGAGACGCATCATGCCGCAACATCTCGCTGGGCCGAAGAGCATCACGGCAAACTGAGAAGCGGCGGCCGGTGGCCGGCACGAACTACGACGATCTAAGGGTATCTTTTCGCCGCATGTCGCCGCAGATTAGCCATCGTAAAGCACGGAGCTGATTACCACGGCGTAAGTGCTCGCGATCCGCCTTGGAATGGGTCGTTGGCGCCGGTTGGTGCCGATCATTTGATGACTGGGTGGTGAGTCTCTGCCTCATGCGGCAGAGACGGCAGTTTCGCTGGCGATGGGGTTGAACGGCCGATGGCTGCTCTGTTTCATTTTCGCCATTCCGCGAGGGGGTAGATGAGTAGCAAGAAACCAAGGAAGGTATATCCGCAAGAAGCGCTAGTCGCTACCTTCGCCAAGCACTCAATAAGCTCCCCGTCCACTTTTCTGCCCGACCAGTGGTCTTCAGGACGTGAGCCCGCTGATATGATTATTGTTATCGGCCGAGCATTGTTCATGTTTAATATGAAAGATTCGAAGGCGTGGCTGAAAGGCCTTGCCGAAGAAAATCTACGCCAAGCACGAGACCGGATCGCTGAGTGGAAGCTTGGTCGCCAGATTCGCGGAAAAAATGAATGGCAGTCGTTTGCTGTTGCGTGGGATGACATCGACTACATTCACGTCGTCAGCGTAATAGACGGCCCACATGCTGCATGCCTCGATCACCCTGCTTTGGAACAAAACATGGATGAGAAAGTGTGTCTTTGCACAACTTTAACATCCGACGTCCTTCGAGAGTTAGTTGTCCGTGCCGGCGGCGCTCGAGACTTGATCACCCTCTGCGTAAGTATAAAAGGAAGAGGCATACTGCCAACTCAAATCGTAAAAGACGAATTGGCCAACCGCCATGTCAATCTAATCCAGAAAGCTAAAGAGACTTTTCCTGAAGCCCCGACTTCTGGACTTCGCGATCCGCACACCCGCGAACCAATCAGTTGGTTTGAAGCCTATATGGTCTCAGCACGGCTTCTTAGAGCGGGTTTGCATGCTGACCCGCATTCGACGCAATTGTCTGATTTGTCTTGGAACGAGACAATCCCAGCCGCAGCGTTCATCAGTCAGTGCGTAAGGCGAATGGAGGGTATTCGGTTATCCCCAATGCGGTCTGCTGCGTTCGGAGAGCAAGCCAAGTACCGAGTGGTCGTGGGGAGCATAGATGCCGTGAAGGTTAACCCGTCGAAGTTCCGTCCAATATCTGAACAAGAGGGGTCATACTTCACGCTCCTGGTTATGGTTACACCGGCTTTCCCCAATGATTTACTGCTGTTTAACGACCCTCCGAAGGTGTTAGCAACAGAGATGATGCTGCAGGCATTAAGAGGTTGACCTGCTCAACTCTTCTCTTCGCGATCCATGCAGCAAGAGCACAACAACTTGAGTTGGCAGCCTCTACAGGCTCGCGAATATGTCGGACGCCATCGATGCTCTGACAGCGGCGGGCACCATGGCTGGTGGATTCTCTCGATCCGAGCTCGGACAAAGCGAAATTTATAGGAGCGGTGCCCGTATCACGACACGCGTTCTCCTAACAACCGACACGCCACGGCGCCAATCTGAAATGCAAGCGGAAAAATCCTCCTCCGAGAAAGAGGAGACACTTCTCGCCAACGCTCAAACACTTGCCAGCATCAACCGACCCTCAGCAGTCTGGCGGGGTTGCCATGCCTGGTAGTTGGCGATCGAAAAATGCGGTGTTTCGAAAGGCGTGGCGTGGGTTTCGGTGATGACGGTCACGTCGGCGCCGGCAGCTTCCCCGGCGAGAATGCCGGCGACGGCATCTTCGAATACCAGGCATCTTGACGGATCGACGCCGAGGCGGCTTGCGCCGAGCAGGTAGCCTTCGGGGCTCGGCTTGCCTGATTTGACCTCCCCGCCGCTGACGATGACCTTCGGCATCGGGATGCCGGCAGCGGCCATGCGGCGTCTGGCGAGCTCGATCGGGGCCGAGGTGACGATCCCCCATCGGCCATCGGCAATGGCGTCGAGGAAGCGGACGGCGCCGGGGATTTCGACGATGCCTGAGACATCCTCCATCTCCTCGGCGAGCAACAGATCTGCCTCATGGGCCGGATCGACGCCGGGCAGGCCGAGGCCGCGGATGACGTCGGAAGCGCGAATGCCGTGAATCGTCTTCAGGAAAACCTCCGGCTCGAAGCCGTGGCGTCTTGCCCATACGCTCCAGACACGTTCGACGACGGCGATGGAATTCAGCAGCGTTCCATCCATGTCGAAGAGGAAGGCGTCATAAGACCTGTCGAGGATGTCATGGAGAGCGGACACGGGTTTCTCCTTGCGGGCATGAGGCCGGGCGGCCCCGCGCTGGCGAGTAGCGGACAGCAGCGGCGGCGTCAACGTCAGTCGTTGACGTCGGGATGGGTGACGTTACGCAGGTCGGCGAGACCACGGGCAGCATCGCGGCTGCCGGTGGCGGCGGCGGCTTCGAAGATGCGGCTCGCATCGCCGTACATTTTGAGATTGAGATAGCTGTACCCACGCAGGACCATCAGGTCGATGCGTTCCTGCTGCAGCTGGGCGCGCTGATCGAGATAGATGAGGGTTTCGCGGTAACGCCCGGCGTCGAAGGCCGAAAGCGCGCGGTCGGCGAGGATCGCCACCTGCAGCTCGGCGGCGCGCTGGCGGTTCTGAGGCGCCTTGGTGGCTGCGACAGCGGCGTTGCTGGAAAGGCCGGCGCGCAGATAGGCAAGGCTCTGACCATAGGCTGCATCCTCACGATCCTTGCGGACCGGACTCTGCAGTGCCGCCTCGAAAGCCGCGATTGCCTCCATCGGCCGATTGATATCCATCAGGCACCAACCGCGTGACAGCGCATCGGCCGGGCAAAGTTGCCCGGCATCGATGGTCGTCGAGCAGCCGCGCGTCTGGCGCGGGCCACGCTCGACAGTGACCGTCTGCATGACGGTCCTCGATGGGCGAACGGCTGCTTCCGCCCCCGGCTGCACCTCGGGACGGCGCTCGACCGGAGACGGCTCAGCCGCGGCGGGACGCTGCAGCGGCTGTATCGATGGCTGGGGAGCTGGTTGCTGCGGAGCAAGCGCCCCCTTCCCCGGCGGCGTGACGGCGTTCAGCATCAGCGACGAGGTGTCTTCGAGATTGGTGATGCGAGCCGACCGGCCAGCCCAGGCCTGCTGTATCTCGCGCACGCCCTTGCGGTCGCCCAACTGCTCTCGGGTGATGACAAGGCCATAGGCGGACGGTTCGTCGTCGGGTTTCCAGGCAAGCGCCGTCTCGAACCAGCGGGTGGCGGTCTGGAACTGGTTGAGGGAGCGAGCATACCAACCGAACTGCTGGGCCGTCGGCACATATTTCCGGGCGATGACTTCGGCAGCGATACGGTGCAGCACGTCTTCGGCCAGATCGGCCGGCGGCTGCAACGCCATCAGGTTGGCGGTGGCGGCAAGATAAGTAGCGGTCGCATCGTCTGAATCGGCCCGCCAGCGGAACATCACGTCCTCGGCTTCCTGAGGCGCCTTGCGGGCAATCAGCGCCAGGGCCAGCCCCTGCGAAGCGGCCGCCGAATCCTCCTTGGCGCGGGCGGCGCGGAACCACTTTTCGGCATCGGCATCATTGTTGCGGCGAAGCTGATACCAGCCGAGCAGCAGCGCATCGGAGGCAAGCCCTTCAGTCCCCGAAAGTTTTTCGACGCGGGCGATATAATCGGGCGCGATAGCGAGATTCGGGTTTTCATTGCCTTCGGCCATGAAGCGCCGCGCAAGGTTGTCGCGGATCGCGTCGAATTCCTTGCTGCCGTCGGCGGCGGGCCTTTCCAACACGAGCAGCGCCTGCATCGGCTGGTAGCCAAGCAGTGTCGAGGCCTTTTCGACCGTCGCCTGCCGCTCGGCGGGATTGGTGCAGTTCTTCAGGATATAAGTGTAAGCATCCTGGCCGCGCTGCGTCCTCTCCGTCTGGATGAAGGCTTCGGCGACACGCCAGAGAACATCGACCTCGCTGCAGGTCAGCAGGCTCGGCGTAGCGGCTGCGATATCGACCACGGTCGCATATTGCTTGAGGTCCGAAGCGTTGACGAGACGCGCGCGAGCCTCGGCGACGTCAAGCCGGTCGAGCAGATCGGCCGGCGGCTGCCATCCGGCATCCGTTGCCTGGCGGTCGGCGATCGCCTTGCGCAGCTCCGCGTAACGGCTATCGGAATAAAGCTGCCACATGGCTTCGAGCTGCTTGTCGCCGTTCTGCGGTACGGCGAGCGGATCGGCCGGCGGAACCCAGTTCGGGTAGAGCGCCTGAAGGCGGGAGATTTCGGCCTGCAGGCGCACCTTGTCGCCGCGGCTCGCGAAATAACGAAGCGCACTTTCATCGACGGCAGGCTGCGGCTGTGCTGCGGCCTGCTGCGGCGCCGGCGGCTCGGTAACGATGGGCGGGGTGACCGGCGCTGGCTGGGCGACCGTCTGCGGCGCGACCGGTTGCGGGGCCTCGGGCTGCGGCGCGGCGGCCTTCGGTTCCGCGGTAACCGGCCCCGACGGCGGCGATGAGGTGATCGCCTCGATCCTGTCGGCGACAGTCTGCACATTGAACTCGGGATCGGCGGCAGGAGCCTCCGTCGGCTTGATGCGGCCCATCATCATCAGCTCCGGCGCCGGCTTGGCGCCGGACCCAAGACCGAACCGCTCTTGCAAGGCGGCGCGGTCCTTCAGCCCGGTGACGAGGGTCGCCACCACGACTGCCGCTGAAATCGCCACGAGAGAAGACTTCACAGGCACTCCGGATGCTTCTCCCCAATATAGGCCAGCCCCAGCAGCTGAAGCGTGGACGGATAATAGAGCGTGGGCGCAAATTGCAGGGCAGAGACCGGTAGCTTGGTCCCGTCGACTACACAGGCCACAACATCGTTAACAATTCTATAACCAGGATCCGACAGCAAAGTCTTCGGCCGGCCGGTGGTCAGATCGATGGTAGCGAGGACGCCGTCCTGCGACATCCCCTGCCGCAAGCGGTTGAGCAGCGCCTTGTCGGCGATGCCGCCGCGGACGAGATAGAGCGGGATGCGGATGGCGTTATAGGCGAATTCGGCGTCGAAGCCCTTCGCCGGCTGCGGTTTGCCGTGCAGGCTCACCCATTCGGCGGGAAGTCTGCGCGGGCCGAACTGCATGGTGCTCAACAGCGCCACGCCGTCTTCCGCCAATGTCTTCCACTCATCCGAGGGCGCGAGTGCGGCCATCACGGGGATAGCCTCGTAAACCCAGTAGGACGGGTTGACGACGGGGCCGTCGTCGCGGTCGGCAGCGGCAAAGCCGTCGGTCCCCGGCATCAGCAGGGTTCGGCCCTCCGAACGGACCACCGTTTTGGCAAGCAGCGCCTGTGCCATGCGGGAGGCGGCGAAAATATAGTCCTCGCGTTTCCACGCCGTACCGGCAAGCGCCAGCGCATATGCGATCAGCATGTCGCCATCGGAGGCATTGTTGGTGTCGGTGACGTGCGGCTTGACGTTCGGATCCCATTTCCACACGGCCAGACCATCGTCGCGCAGCAGCAGCTCGGTGCGGGTGAAATACCAGATCTGCTCGAAATCGGCGGGGCTCGCTGCGAGATAAGCGAGAAGCAAGCCATAGCCCTGCCCTTCGCTGTGGCTGATATTGCCATTGCCGTTATCGATGATGCGGCCGGTTGCATCGAGAAATTTCGCCTTATAGGCGGACCATGCGCCGGCATTGATCATCGCCTGCTGCGCGATGGCAGGCGTGCCCGCGGGGGCAAGCGCGACTGTTGCCGCAAGCAGAAGCGCGCGCCACCTCCTCACTTCGACCGGCCCAGTCTTTTCAGCATGCGCGACGTGGTGAGGCCGATCAGCAGCAGGAAGACGACGAGCAGGAAAGCGTAGGAAAGGATATTCGATGACAGCCAGTTGGCGGCGATCAGGCGGTAATTGCCGATCGACCACGGGACGGAAGGCACGAAATCGAAGCGGGTGACGGGCACTGTCTCGATCTTATCTGTCTTGCTCGAATAGGTGGTAATGTGGCCCGCGATCTGCTGCCAGTTCAATTGCCCGGTCACGACCTCGAGCCCTTCGCGCAAATCCTTCGCCGACGGCGCCGTCACGAGGGTCCATGAGCCGCCTCCCGCAGGGCTGGAGCCTTGTGCGACCAGAAGCGTGGCCGCATTGGACGGCGTGAAAATCTCCTCAGCGCCGGGGATGAATTGCAAAGAACTGCGGGAAATGTCGAAATTGCGCCACAGCCATTCCCGGAAGGCGGTGATCCGGCTTCGCAATACGCCGCCGCTGACCTTGGAATTCCAGTGTTCGAAGGCCGTGCCGGTATCGACGACCCCGGTTTGCGTGTCGACGACGGGACGCCACGATGCCTGGCTGGCCGTGGAGATATTGGCCTGCGTCAGCGCGGTTGCCGGCATCTGCGAGATCGAGCCGATGAAGATTGCGTCACGATCGCCGATCGTATTCGGCGAGGCGACGGTCTCGATGGGGATGGGATGGCCGGCCATGATCGCCATCTGACCGAGCAGGGTGGCGGCGGCCGAAAGCGTGTCGGCATCGACGCGGTCGATGAAAAGCGGCGTCGGCTCCGTGTCCCGGCCATAGGGATAGGCTGTGCCGGCCATCGCAGCCAGATTCGGCCGCTGGCCGACGCGGGCAAAATCGGGAATGTGCAGCTCGGAGGTATCGAACAGGGCAAAGCGCGGATTGGCCCCGCCGGTCGCGCCTGGCGCGCAAGCCGCATCGTCCTTGGTCATCAGAATCGCCTCGATCGCCACCGAATTGAGACCGGGCTTGAAGTGCCGCATCGTCACGCGGATCGGCAGATGGCGGAGAATGCCGCCCGTGGTCGTGGTGATCGGCACGGTGGAGGCAATGTTGTCGTTGACGTAGATATCGATGTGGCTGCCGGGCAGCACGTTATCGGTATAGGCGGCGTCGAGCAGCACCTTCGCTTCGCCATAGGCATTGGCATAGAAATCGGCCGGAACGGCGACGTTGAAACCGGTGCGGAACCGCCGACCCGAAAATTCAGTGGTCTTCACGCCGAGCTGCGACAGGGTGATGTTCGTATCGGAAAAGACGAGCGGCGCATTCGGCGCGCTCCAACGCTCGGTGGTCAGCGCGTCGCGGCGGATGTCCGAGGACCTGTCCGTCGGCGAGACGAGGGTATCGATCGCCGAGGAGACCGCCTGCCAGGAGGGACCGCTGATCAGAAGCACCGGCGAACCGCTGCGCGGATCGGTGACGAAAGCGGCCAGAGCCGCGCTTTCGGCGCCGGGCGGCAGGCCAGGGAAAAGCGGCCGCAATTCCGCTGCGGTACCGACGAGCACGCTGAGCTTGCCCGGCCCGGCTGCCGGAAGCGAATCAGTGCCGAAGGCGAAAATCTGGTTCGGCATGCTGCTCAGCACCGACAGGCCCTGCGCAAGCCGTAGCAGCGGCTTGGTGGTTCCGGGCTGTTCCAGCGCCGGAACAACGATGTCGAACTCGGTCTTGCCGGCGCCATCGACGCCGATGGCGCGGATGGCGTCCGCACTTGACTGCTGGGCGGCATCGATGCCGGCGAAACGCAGATAGGTTCCGGCCGGATCGATGTTCGACCACAGTTCGTAGGTGGATTGAATGCTGCAATCGGTGCGGTGGCGCTGATCGGCTTCAAAGGTGACGAGGTTGGCGCCCGGCTGCAGCAGGCCGGAGGGAACTTCGAACGTGACGGCCGATGGACCATCCGGCGAACCGACACGCTGCTGGCCGATCGGGCGATTGTTGAGATAGACGGTCAGCGCGGACGCCTCGGGCGCAACGACGATCGAATTCTGATAGGCGAAGGTAAAGCTTGCTTTGGCCGCCGCCTGTTCCGGCGTCAGATAGACGGACCACGAACGCCGGTCGTATTCGCCAGCGAGACTGAGTTTCGAAAAGGGCAACACATAACGACGGGCATCGCTGGTGCGCGACGGCGCAGCAGCATTCGCCGCCGCGGCAGGCTGGGACCCCCGCACTGCCGCCAGTGGCTGCGCGGCGATCGGCGGAGGCGTGGGAATGGCGGCGGGAGCTACGGGCGCGGGTGTCACCGAAACGGGAGGCGTGACGGGAGCCGGCGCGGTGGCGACAGGCGGGCGGGCGGGTGTCAATCTCGGGGCAACGGGCGCGCCGGGCGGCCGCTCGCCGGACATGTCGAAGGGCGCCGTCTGCGCCTGGACGAAGACGGAAGCATTCAGCAGGAGAAGCGAGGCAGCGACGATCGTTCTCATCCGGCGTTGACCTTTGCCGCCTGCTGCTGGGCTTCCCGCTCCGGCCGCATGCTGCGGAAGAAGTAAACGAGGCCGCGGCTGGTCTGATAGAACGACAGGCCGAGGAACCAGATGGTGCCGCGGATGAGTCCTGGATTGCGGCGGCGCGACGTCTGGAACTGGGTCCACTGGTCGGAATTGGCGAACATCAGGTCGGCGATCAGGCGATGGTCGAGCGCGCTTTTCGGCACGTATTGGCAGCCGAGATTGGTGATGTCGCCTGATGGCTCGATGTTGCGGACGATGAGCGGCAGGGTTTCCATGTCCGCGCCGCTATAGGGCTGGAATCGGATCTCGCCTGGTGCGCCGATCATCAGCTCGTCGAGATTTTTGTTGAAGACGTGAAGCCTTGCGCCATGGACGGAGACATCCTCGATCGAGGCCGCGTACCACTTGCCGTTGGCACCGAATTCGCAGCGACGGTTGACGCGGACGCGGCGGGACAAGGCGCGTTCGCCGCGCTCCGACACGACGCCGAGCGCGCAGCCGGCCATGATCAGGTTGATGAGGTTCCATCCGCCGACGACGAGCGTGACGTCGGCCTTATAGGGCTCGGCATAGATCCTGTAGATGGTGATGATGAGCGCGACGATCTGCACCGCGAAGATGACGAAGAACGGACGGCTGATTTCCGACAGGCGACTGACGGCGATCGATTCGTCCTTGGCCGTGACCTTGAAGGTCGGCTTTCTCGGATTGAGCATGACGGAGACGACCGCTGGCAGCAGATGCACGGTCTGGACATATTCGTAAAGCTCGGAAATCCACGGCCACCGGAACGACCCGTAGAGGTAGTTCTGCATCATCAGGTTCACGAGCATGTAGGCAAGCGTATAGGCAAGGAATTCGCCACCGGAGGCGGTGAAGATTTCCAGATCGAAGAACAGATAGAAGAGCGGCGCGAAAAGAAAGATCGTTCGCGGGAACGGGAAGAGCCAGAAAAGCGTGGAGGACATGTAGCAGAAGCGCTGCGGGATCGTCAGCCCGCGCTTCAGAAGCGGGAAGCGGAAGCGCAGGATCTGCATCATGCCTTGCGCCCAGCGGCTGCGCTGGCCGATGAAACTTGCGAAGGTGGCCGGCTGCAGACCAGCGATCAGCGGCTTGTCGACGTAGATGCTGTTCCAGCCGCTGCCATGGAGCGCCAGCGCCGTTTCGCAATCCTCGGTGATGCTGATGCCGGAAAAGCCATTCTGGGATTCGAGCGCCCTGCGGCTCAGAACCGCGGCGGAACCGCAGAAAAAGGCAGCATTCCACTTATCGAGGCCACGCTGGATGATGCCGTAGAACATCTCGTTCTCGCTCGGCATCTTGTCGAAGGTCCGCAGGTTGCGCTCCAGCGGATCAGGATTGATGAAGAAATGCGGGGTCTGGACGAGGAAGAGCTTCGGGTCGTCGTCGAAGTAACCGACCGTCTCCAGCAGGAAATCGCGGGCCGGCGCGTGGTCCGCATCAAAGACGGCGATGAGTTCGCCGGTCGAATGTTTCATGCCATTGTTGAGATTGCCGGCCTTGGCGTGCTCGTTGCGGTCGCGCGTGAGGTAGCTGACGTCGAGATCCTCGCAGAGCTGCTTCAGCTCGATATGGCGGGCGGCAGCGGCCTGGGCCTCGAGCAGCTTGCCGGAATTGCGCTTCTGCAAAGTGCCGCCATCATCGAGCAGCCAGACATGCAGCTTCTCGGCCGGATAATCCATCGCCTTCGCGGCGGCCAGCGTGTTTCCCAGCAGCCCGGCATCCTCATTGTAGGATGGCACAAAGACGTCGACATGTGGGAAGCGCTCATTCTTGGCCGCGCGTGAGGGCCGCGACGGCAGCGGTGTGGCGACGATGAAGAGGCTGAGCGCCAGCATCGCGACGCTATACATTTCAGCGAGATAAAGCAGCAGGCCGGGGATGAAATTCTCAGGCTGGTTCAGCGGCGGCAGCGTATTGGTGGTGCGCCAGTAGACATAGCGCAGCACGATCGACGTGCCGAAAGCGAGCGCCACCAGGCGCCACGTCCCCTCGCCTTTCAGAATCTTGATCAGCGCCATAACCGTCACGACCGTGATGCTGGTGATGAGCTGGGTCTGGAGGTTGACCGGCAAGGTGATCAACACGATCATGCAGAGCGAAACCACGGCCCATATGATGACACTGCGGGCTTTGCGCATCGACGTTCCTTCGAAATTGCAACGGGACACCTTCCGGCGTTCCGGGCATGCTCATCATTTCCGGCAGGCGGCCGTCATGGCCGCGTCGCCTATGCAGTCCGGCGAAGGCACGGCGGCGCCGATCGCTCTTACCGATTGATCGCCCGGCGCGGCTGCCGCATCCGGCTTTGCGTTGGTCTGCGGCGTCTCGCCGGGCAGCGGCACGCGCGGGCCGACGGGCGCCGGCAGCGGTGCGACGCCTTGAGCTGGCTGCGCTGCCGAAACGCTGCGGACGGCAGTGGCTCGCGGGCGGCTGACAATGGCAGGCGCCGGGTCGTAGCCGATCGGCATCGCGCTTGCGCGATAACCGTCCTCGTCGGGATAGATCGGCTGACCGGTGCGTCCGAGCGCTGCGTCGGCGGACGGCGCGTGGCCGTACGGATTCCAGATCTCGCCGTCGAAAGTGCCGGTGACGGTGTAGCCGTAGACGATGCCGAGCAGCTGGCGCTCGCTCGCCCCGGCGTCGCAGAGACGCAGGCGCAGCTGGATCATGCCGAAATTGCGCGCCTGGGTATTGGCGGCGACGCTCGAACGGATCTGCTGCCAGGCATAGATGCAGGTGTCGCCGGCCTGGCTGCGGCCGGAGGCATAACCGAAGGGGCCGTAGCTGTTCTGCAGGAAGGTTGCGGATGTCGCCATCGGGACGCCCGGGGCCGAACGGGCCACCTCGCGGGCAATGCCGCTTTCGTTGATCATGCTGAAGCCTGCATTGCCGATGCCCGGATTGGACCCGGAGGCGCCGAAGAACTGGACCTTCAGGAAATTCTGGCCGGGTACGGAGGATGAGGTAAACAGCGAGATATTCTGCTCGACGCCGTTTCCGCGCTTGCTCTCGACAACGCTGACGATCGATGGGCCTCCTGGCGGCGGCAGGACCAGCGCCTTTTCGGGCGCAACGGTCTCCGGCCCGGAAGGCTGGCGCACACCGCCTGTCGATGTGCAGCCGGCCACCATGCCCGCCACGGCCACCAGCGATATCGTCTTACGCAAGTGCATGTTTCGAGCCGCCGCAATCGTCTTTCCAGATATCCATTCGCAAGCCGAAACGCGAGGGATCTTCGAATCAACGACCAGCAGGCCGTTCATCTGACATAAACCGCCAACATGGTTAACGAAACGTAAAGAACCGAGCCATGGCATCGCTGGACGAACCCGTACTGGACATTGTTCGCACTACTCAACCGTATGATGCATAAATCGATTCGCCAACAACTTAATCGTTCTCTCCCGCGTTTGTCTTTTCCGCAATGGCGGAAGCGCGCGCGTCTATCGGACGAGAATCTCGACAGCCATTGGAATAACGCGATCAGAAGCTGTGAGCGTGCGGCCGCGTTGCGGCGTCACGTCCGCTCGTCTTCCGTTCTAACCGGCACATTCAGAAGCTCGCGGATCTTGTGAGCGAGCTGCTCGAGGCTGAAGGGCTTGGCGAGCAGGGAGACGCCGTGATCGAGCACGCCGTTATGGACGATGGCATTGCGGGTATAACCCGTCGTGTAGAGAACCCGGATTCTCGGCCATTTTTCCTGAACGATGTCGGCAAGCTGCCGTCCGCTCATCTGCGGCATGACAATATCGGTGAAGATCAGGTCGACGGCCGCGTTCCGCTCGAGAAGGACAAGCGCCTCCATGCCGCTCGCGGCCTCCAATACGGTATACCCCAGTTCATGCAGGCTTTCGGCGGTCATGCTGCGGACGTGCTCGTCATCCTCAACCACCAGAATCGTGTCGTTGACGCTCCCTTGCGGGATCGGCAGGGCGCCCATAGCGCCGAACCGGGCGCCCGTTGCGCCGACATGGCGGGGAAGATAGATCTTCACCGTCGTTCCCCTGTCGATTTCCGAATAGATCTTGATGTGGCCGCCGCTCTGCTTGATGTAGCCGTAGACTTGGCTGAGGCCGAGACCTGTGCCCTTGCCGGGTCCCTTGGTGGTGTAGAACGGGTCGAAGGCGCGGTCGATCACTTCGGGCGACATGCCGGTGCCGGTGTCGGTGATGCTGATCATAACATACTGACCGGCCTCGACCTCGGAATGCATGCGCGCATATCGCTCGTCGAGTTCGGTATTGGCGGTCTCGATGGTCAGGTGCCCGCCGCCGGGCATGGCGTCACGGGCATTGACGGCAAGGTTCAGAATGGCGTTCTCGAGTTGGCTGAGATCGGCAAAACTCGGCCAGAGACCACCAGCGAGAACGGTCTCAATCCGGATCTGCTCGCCGAGCGTGCGCCGCAGCAGCTCCGACATGCCGCCGACCAGCTTGTTGGCATCGATGATCTCCGGGGCGAGCGGCTGCTGGCGCGAGAAGGCGAGAAGGCGTGCGGTCAACACGGCCGCCCTCTGCGCGCCGTCCCTGGCGTTCTGGATCGAATTCAGCAGGCGGGGATCCTCGTTTCCGGTCATGCGTCGCTGGGCGAGATCGAGGCTGCCGATGATGATCGCAAGCATATTGTTGAAATCATGGGCGACGCCGCCGGTCAGCTGGCCGATCGTCTCCATCTTCTGCAACTGACGGACCTGCGCCTGGGCGGCGGCATTCTCGTCCATCTCATGCTTGAGCGCGGCGGTACGCTCGGCGACCGTCTGTTCCAGGCGCGTATTGAAGCTGTTGAGCTCGCTGCGAAGGCGGCTCTGCCGGTCATGAGCGACGATGATCATCTCCATCAGGCCGACGATGATCGTGGCATTGACGAGATAGGTCGACAGGCCGACCCATTGCCCGGCGCTGACTGGCCAGAAAACATTATGCGGCTCTACGAAAAACTGCTGGACAATGAACCCGGCGACCACGGCCGCGACAAGGCCCGGCCCCGCGCCACCGATGAAGCTCGCGAGCAATATCGCCGGAAGGAAGCTGAGGAAGGGAAAGCCGGAAAGATAATCACTGGCTGCGATTCTCAGAAGAAACGTCAATCCAACCGCGGCAAGCGCCAGCGGATATGTGTAACCGGGCCTGTGACGCAACCAGTCCGTGGCACTCAGCAAATCCATCCCAGGCCTCTTTCCCTCCGCTTCTGAAACGGTATCCCAGCTTTTGCACATCGAATTTCACCGGGCAATATGCTCTTTCTTACACTGCGGGGCAGCACGTCTTGACGAGCGCCGGAAGCGGTCCACATAACTTTCATGCCCGGCAAGGGGAAATGGGTGAACGGGATCATGAAAGACATCTTCATCGTCGAGGACGATACGCTGATTGCCATGTTGCTCGAGGACATGCTCGGCGATCTCGGCTATCGGGTCTGCGCAAGCGCGCCCGATCTGGAAAGGGCGCTGGCAACCGCCAAGGACTCGGAGTTCGACGCCGCGATCCTCGACGTCTCTCTTGCCGGCCGCAGTTCGCTGCCAGTCGCAAAGCTGCTCGACGAACGCGGCAAACCCTATCTCTACGCAACGGGATATGGCAGCGCCCCTGAAGGCAGCGCAGGCACACTGCCGGTGTTGCGGAAACCCTTTCAGCTCAGCGAGCTCGAACAGGCGATGAAGCGGCTTACCGAAGCCTGACCTGCCTGTCAGCTCAGCGAACCTGGTCGAGCAGGCGTTTGCACTCCAGGAGATCGTAGAGCGCCTCCTGCAGCAACGCCCTGTCTTCCTTGCCGACGCTCGACTTGCCGATCGAGACCTCCGGCTGGTCGTCGTCTCCGGCGACGAAATTGAAGAACCGGCGGGTGATCGGCGGCTTGGCGCGGCCGACGATCTGGTCTTCTTCCGCCATGCCGACGCGCGGTTCGCCCGCGTCCTGTACGCCCGACGCAAGCGCCTCGACGCTGGCGAGATCGCCGTGGCCGACCGATATGACGAATTTGTTGCCGTTGGTTTTCAGGAGCTTCTGCACGCCCTTGATCGTATAGCCGTGATCATAGAGCAAATGCCGGATGCCCTTGAGGAGATCCACATCCTCCGGCCGATAATAACGACGGCCGCCGCCGCGCTTCATCGGCTTTATCTGCGGAAAGCGGGTCTCCCAAAAGCGCAGCACATGCTGCGGCAGATCAAGATCGTCTGCGACTTCGCTGATGGTGCGAAAGGCATCGGGGCTCTTGTCCAACGTCATACTGCTACGCGACCTCGCGGCTCGATCCAACGGCGACTCATCATATTTCAACGGTTTGGCGCCGACAATTCAAGTCATGTCTCGACGTTGCGCACAACGGATGGACAGGAAGAGAGGAAAAAACGCCGTTCCGAAACGGAAAGCCGGGATCAGGAAGCCGGATTCTGCGGCTTCAGCTTGATCTTGCGTGCGACGTGCGCCTTGAGGATGCGCGTCTTCAGCACATTCGACGCCTTGAAGGTCATGACCCGGCGGGGAGAAATCGGAACTTCCTCGCCGGTCTTCGGGTTGCGGCCGATTCGCTCGTTCTTGTCGCGCACCTGGAAGGTCGCGAAGGAAGAAAGCTTGACGGTTTCGCCACGCACGATGGCGTTACAGATTTCATCAATGACGGTTTCGACCAACTCGGCGGATTCGGTCCGGGAAAGCCCGACCTTTCGGAAAACGGATTCCGCCAGGTCTGCTCGCGTCACTGTTTTTCCGGTCATGGTTTCCCCGCCCATTACAAATATTTTGTGAAAGCGGACGAAGAGTATTTGTCTTGCGCCTCACGGTCAAGCTCTTGTTCGCCGCCAGTTTTTTAGGATTCGTGCTTACCAGCGCAGCAGAACGGCGCCCCAGGTGAAACCGCCGCCCATCGCCTCGAGCATCACCAGGTCGCCCTTCTTGATGCGGCCGTCGCCGGCAGCGGTCGCAAGTGCGAGCGGGATCGAGGCAGCCGACGTATTGCCGTGCAGGTCGACTGTTATGACGACCTTCTCCGCATCGATGTTCAGCTTCTTTGCCGAACCGTCGATGATGCGCCGATTGGCCTGGTGCGGCACGAGCCAGTCAAGGTCTTCGGCAGTGGTGCCGGTCGAATCGAAAGCAGCCTGGATAACATCGGTGATCATGCCGACGGCATATTTGAAGACCTCGCGGCCTTCCATGCGCAGCTTGCCGACGGTGCCTGTCGAAGAGGGGCCGCCATCGACATAAAGCTTGTCCTTGTGCGAACCGTCGGAACGCAGATGCGCGGTCAGCACACCGCGATCGGCTGACGTGCCCTCGCCTTCGGCCGCTTCGAGCACGATCGCGCCGGCGCCGTCGCCAAAAAGAACGCAGGTGGTGCGGTCGTTCCAGTCGAGGATGCGCGAAAAGGTTTCGGCGCCGATGACGAGAACGCGCTTTGCAAGCCCGCCGCGGATATAGGCATCCGCCGTCGTGACCGCATAGACGAAACCAGTGCAGACGGCCTGGACGTCGAAGGCGAAGCCGTGGCTCATGCCGAGGCGGTGCTGGATATTGACCGAAGTCGCCGGAAACGTGTTGTCGGGCGTCGAAGTGGCACAGATGACGAGGTCGATATCGGCGGGCGTCAGGCCGCCATTGGCAAGGGCTGCTCGCGCCGCCGCCTCGCCGAGCGAGGCCGTCGTCTCATCATCACCGGCGACGTAACGCTGGCGAATGCCGGTGCGCTGGACGATCCAATCGTCCGACGTATCGACGATGGCCTCCATGTCGCGATTGGTCATCACGCGCTTCGGAAGTGCGGCTCCGAACCCGCGAACCACTGAACGGATCATATTGATTGAACCCTGTCGCTCATGCAGCTTCCGGACCCATGGGGGGCAGCCGCTTGGCATGATATTTCTTAAGATCGTTTTCTATTTTCTGATTGAGGCCGTTCTTGGCCATGTCATAGCCGACTTCGATGGCCGCAGCGATGCCTTCGGCATTGGCCCCGCCATGGCTCTTGATGACGATGCCGTTTAGGCCGAGAAAAACGCCGCCATTGACCTTGCTCGGATCGAGCTTCTCGCGAAGCATGTCGAAGGCGCTCTTGGCAAAGAGGTAGCCGATGCGGGCGAGCAGCGTGCGCGACATGGCGGCACGCAGATATTCGGCGATCTGCTTGGCGGTGCCTTCGGCGGTCTTGAGCGCGATATTGCCGGAGAATCCTTCGGTGACAACGACGTCAACGGTGCCCTTGCCAAGGTCGTTGCCCTCGACGAAGCCGGAATACTCGAGCGAATCGATGTTCGCCTCGCGCAGCAGCCGCCCTGCCTCCTTGACCTCCTCTTGGCCCTTCACCTCTTCGACGCCGACGTTCAGAAGACCGATCGTCGGACGCTCGATCTCGAAAAGCGCGCGTGCCATGGCGCCGCCCATCAGGGCGAAATCCATAAGCTGCTGGGCATCGGCGCCGATCGTCGCGCCGACGTCAAGCACGATGCTCTCGCCCTTCAGCGTCGGCCAGATCGCGGCGATCGCCGGACGCTCGATATTGGCCATGGTGCGCAGACAGAACTTCGCCATCGCCATCAGGGCACCGGTATTGCCGGCCGACACCGCGACGTCGGCATCGCCCGTCTTCACCGCCTCGATCGAACGCCACATGGTGGAGATGTAGCGGCCGCGGCGCAATGCCTGGCTCGGCTTCTCATCCATGCTGACGGCGAGCTCGCAATCGTGGAAAACCGATTTTTCCTTCAACTTCGGAAACCGGGCGAGAACCGGGTCGCATTGCTCTTTGATGCCGTAGAAAACGAAGGAAATATCCGGATGCCGATCCAACGCCTTGGCGGCACCGGGGATGACAACCTGGGGACCAAAGTCGCCACCCATGAGGTCGATAGATATTCTGATCACGCGTCCCTGATCCTTCTTTTCGCCGAGGGCGAAATTTCGGCCAAAATACCGGTTTTGGCGTCGCTTACAACTGAATAGTATCAAATGCCAGCGAAGCTTAATCCTTTTTCCAGTCCTTGAGGGCAGCGAAAGCGGAGGGCTTTTTGTCGTTCTCGCCGCTATCTTCGATATGGCCGGCGAATGCGATGCCTTCCTTGCGCGGATAGGGGTCGATCGCAAGGGCGGCGAATTCCGCAACCACCTCTCCGGCGTCGATCGTGTCGCCCACAAAGGTCTCGGGCAGATCGGGACCGTCGGGATCAAGCAGCATCTCGCCGGCGTCGTTGCCCGGCTGGCGGGCGAGCTTGGAACCCTCGGGCACGAAAATCTGTTCGAAACTCTCGTCGATCGCAGCTTCGACCGGCTCCAGCGTCACAACGCAAGACTGGACGATCTTCGCCTGCACGCGGCCCTTGACGCGAACGCCGTCGCGCTTCCAGCGGCCGATCTGCAGATCGGCGCGCAGACCGTCGACGGAGACGACGCTCCAGGCCTCGGCAAGCGCCTTCAATTCGCTGTCGTCGGCCTCGATATGGACCTCGACGGGATTGGCCGAGATATGGCCGACCTTGACTTGATAGGAGAAGGGAACATCGTCCCGATCGTGCTTCATTGCTTCCTCCTTCAGGCAACAGGCGGGAGCGTTGCCGAACCGGTGGCGATCACTTCTTCCGGAAGAGCCGAAAGGTGAGATTCCACAGCCACCATCCATCCGGCGAGGCCGGACATATCAGCCGGTGTCGCGGTTTCGGGGTAAATATTGCGCTCAAGGGCAAGAACAAGCGCCTCGGCGTCGCCGGCATCCATCGCCTTCGAATAGGCTTCGAGCCGGCCGTAAAACATGCCGGCGAGCTTTTTCATGCGCTTCGGCACGCTGTTGTCGCCGATGCCGAGCTCGCGAATCGAATAGTCGATATCCTGGAAGAAGGCGTCGACGATCTCCTGGGCGATCTCCTGGCCGCTTACGGCGGAGGCGCGTGTGCGGCGAAAAAACAGAATCATGGCGATCGACAGCATCTCGAAACGGCCCATGACCGTGTCCGGCACATTCAGCCGCTCATAGAGATCAGGCATGCGCGCGGCGGCCGTTAGCGCCGCATATTGCCTGTCGACGATCGCCTGATTGTTGTTTTTCTTGCGGAACAGCCCGAAGATCATGTTTTTTCCGGAAATGCCTCATTCTTCGCGCCGGCTGGCGTCCGGCCTTGTTGCATGATTTCGAAAGCTGGTTTACCGAAGCAGGCGCGAATTGCAATGCTGATCGTGACCAGTTTCGGGACGGCGCTCTCAAGACGCCGGCGAAGCGAATTCGGTACATCCGACTCGGAATGGCCACAATGGTTTTGCAGGAGGAAAGCGTGCAAGGCCCCAAATGGCTGCTATCGACACTCAAGGGAGTAGATGTCGTTGAAGAAACGGTATTTCAAGTCTGACATGAAATTCTTCAGCAGCGCGGCCATTGCCTTCATAATCGCCTCCACATCAGCTCTTTCGGGCTGCCAGACGAGCACGGTGCTCAACGGCGGCTATATCGTCGACCAGCAGTCGCTGAACCTGGTTCCGGAAGGGTCCAGTCGCGAGCAGGTGCTGCTGTCGCTCGGCACGCCGTCGACGACGGCGACTTTCGACGGCGAAGTCTTCTATTATATCTCACAGCGGCGCACACGCGCCGTCGCCTTCCAGAAACTGAAGGTCGTCGACCAGAGCATTCTGGCCGTCTATTTCGACAAGGACGGCGTCGTCAACCGCCGTGCCAACTACACGCTGCAGGACGGCAAGGTGTTCGACACGATCTCGCGTGTCACGCCGACCGGCGGCAAGGAACTCACCTTCCTGCAGCAGATGCTCTCCGGCGGCAGCGCCGCGAGCGCTGCCCGCAGCCTGTTCGGCGGTGGCGCCGGCGGCACGCCACAGAATCCGAGCAGCCTGCGCTGATCGGAAATGTCTTCAACGAAAAACCCGCCGGATCGCTCCGGCGGGTTTTTTAATGGTGGTGGCACCGCGGCGAACCGCAGCGCCCGGGTGCTACGGATCAACCAGCGAGAACGGCGAGCAGCAGCAGCGCCACGATATTGGTGATCTTGATCGCCGGATTGACGGCAGGGCCGGCGGTATCCTTGTAGGGATCGCCGACCGTATCGCCGGTGACGGAGGCCTTGTGCGCGTCCGAGCCCTTCATGTGACGCACGCCGTCCTTGTCGACGAAACCGTCCTCGAAGCTCTTCTTGGCATTGTCCCAGGCGCCGCCACCCGATGTCATCGAGATAGCGACGAAGAGGCCGTTGATGATGACGCCAAGCAGCGATGCGCCAAGGGCGGCGAAGGCCGAGGCCTTGGAACCGGAGATCAGCAGCACGCCGAAATAGACAACGATCGGCGCCAGCACCGGCAGCAGCGACGGGATGATCATCTCGCGGATGGCGGCCTTGGTCAGAAGATCGACGGCCTTGCCGTAGTCCGGCTTCTCCGTGCCCAGCATGATGCCCGGCTTCGCCTTGAACTGTCGCCGGACTTCCTCGACGATTGCGCCAGCCGCACGGCCGACGGCGGTCATTGCAATGCCGCCGAAGAGGTAGGGAATGAGACCTCCGAAGATCAATCCCGCCACCACGTAGGGGTTGGAAAGATCGAAGGAAATTTCGCCGATGCCGGCAAAATAAGGGAACTTGTCGCCATTTGCCGCAAAATACTTCAGGTCGTAGGAGTAGGCGGCAAAGAGAACCAGTGCGCCGAGACCAGCGGAACCGATGGCATAGCCCTTGGTGACGGCCTTGGTCGTATTGCCGACTGCGTCGAGCGCATCGGTGGATTTGCGTACCTCCGGCGGCAGATGCGACATTTCGGCGATACCGCCCGCATTGTCCGTCACCGGTCCGAAAGCGTCGAGCGCGACGATCATGCCGGCTATGCCCAACATCGCCGTGACCGCAATGCCGGTGCCGAACAGGCCGCCGAGCTGATAGGTGGCGAGAATGCCGCCGACGATGACGATCGCCGGCAATGCCGTCGATTCCAGCGAGACGGCGAGGCCCTGGATGACGTTGGTGCCGTGACCGGTGACCGAAGCCTGGGCGATCGAGACGACCGGACGCTTGCCCGTGCCGGTATAATATTCGGTGATCACCACGATCAGCGCAGTGACGACGAGGCCGATGACGCCGCAGAAGAAGAGATGCGCGCCTGAGATATCGACGCCACCGACGGAGCCGATCGATCCCCAGCCGATGGTGAGCGACGTGGCGGCGCCGAGGCCGACGATCGACAGCAGGCCGGTAACGATGAGGCCCTTGTATAGGGCACCCATGATCGAGCCGTTCGAGCCGAGTTTGACGAAGAAGGTCCCGATGATCGAGGTGATGATGCAGGCGCCGCAGATTGCCAGCGGATAAACCATGGCAGACTGGAGGATCGGCGCGCCGGCGAAGAAGATCGCGGCGAGAACCATGGTGGCGACGACCGAGACTGCATAGGTCTCGAAAAGATCGGCTGCCATGCCGGCGCAGTCGCCGACATTGTCACCGACGTTGTCGGCAATCGTTGCCGGATTGCGCGGATCGTCTTCGGGAATGCCGGCTTCCACCTTGCCGACGAGATCGCCGCCGACATCGGCGCCCTTGGTGAAGATGCCGCCGCCGAGACGGGCGAAGATCGAGATCAGCGAAGCGCCGAAGCCGAGCGCCACCAGCGCATCGATGACTTCGCGCGAGCCGGTCTCATGCCCGAGCCCGACGGTCAAAACTGTGTAGTAGATGGAGACGCCGAGCAGCGCGAGGCCGGCCACCAGCATGCCGGTGATGGCGCCTGACTTGAAGGCGATGTCGAGGCCGGCCGAAAGGCTGGCGGAAGCCGCCTGGGCGGTGCGCACGTTGGCACGGACGGAGACGTGCATGCCGATGAAACCGGCAGCGCCTGATAGTACGGCGCCGATCAGGAAACCGATGGCGGCCGTGGCGGAAAGAAGCAGCCAGGCTGCGATGAAAACAACGACGCCGACAATGGCAATGGTTTTGTACTGGCGGGTCAGATAGGCCTGAGCGCCTTCGCGGATATAACCCGCGATCTCCTGCATGCGGCTGTTGCCCTGATCGGCAGCAAGCACCGACCGGGTTGCCCAGGCGGCATAGACCACCGAGAGCAGACCGCATGCGATTACGCATAAAAGGATCGTCATTTCGCTCTTTCCTCCCATAGGCCGGAGCTCACTCCTTCTCCGGCAAAAACACCGCCGAATCGCCTTCCTCTCCACAGAAACGCCACTCTCAGCGGTGCGGAGATTGCGTGGTCGATCACGTGGCGTCAAGACCGCAACGGGCGAAAACCGTTGCAGTGCGAAGAAAGAGACAGGAGGTTGTTTGGCGGCTAAAGAGCTACTTCTTCGTCTCGCCGCGGACCTGCTTTGCGATGCGGTCGAGCACGGCGTTGACGAGCTTCGGCTCGTCGTCGTCGAAGAAGGCCTGGGCGATCTCGACATATTCGGTGACAATGACCGCCACCGGAACGTCCTTGCGGTCGGTAAGTTCGAAGACGCCGGCGCGCAGGATGGCGCGTACGGTGCTGTCGAGACGCGACAACGCCCAATCGTCCTGCAGCGCTGAGGCGATCAGCGGATCGAGGCGGACCTGATCGCGCACGACACCGGCGACGATGGACCGGAACCAGGCGGCATCGGCCTTCAGATAGGTCGCGCCGTCGAGTTCCTGCCCGAGGCGGTGAGCCTCGTATTCTGCCACGATTTCCAGAACGCCGGTGCCGCCGATATCCATCTGATAAAGCGCCTGGACCGCAGCAAGGCGGGCAGCGCCCCGCTGGTTCGCAGTCTTGACCGGCCGTTCCGTCTTGTCGTCGTTCATTCGTTATGCACCCAGTTTCTGCTTCAGCCCGATCATCGTCAGAGCTGCGCGAGCGGCAAATCCGCCCTTATCCTTGTCCGAGCGGCGTGCGCGCGCCCAGGCCTGCTCGTCGTTTTCCACGGTCAGGATGCCGTTGCCGATCGCAAGGGACTCGCTGACCGCAAGATCCATCAAAGCGCGCGAGGATTCGTTCGACACGATATCGAAGTGGTAAGTCTCGCCGCGGATGACCATGCCGAGGGCGACATAGCCGTCATAATGCGTGCCGCCATTGTCGTCTCCATCGAGCGACATGGCAATCGCCGCCGGAATTTCCAGCGCACCGGGAACGGTGACGACTTCGTAGGTGGCGCCGGCCTGGTCAAGCGCAAAGGTCGCGCCTTCGAGCAGGGCATCGGCCATGTCGTCGTAGAAGCGGGCCTCAACGATCAAAATATGGGGAGCGGTCTCTCTTGGCATGGTTCACCTTCGGTTGGTGGGGCATTTTCCACTCGGCAGGCCGCGGTCAAAACACGCCTTCGTGCGAATGGCAAGCAATTTCGCCGGATGCCGCAACACGGAAAGAGGAAATATCCGCAAAGGGATAGCGGAGCGCGCCATACACTGCCGGGCGAGCGCTCAGAACCGGCTTTGCACGATGCCTGGAAAACGGCAATTCAAAGGCAGTTTTCATGAACAATTTTTAATTGATTTTCAGTGGCTTAAGCCATTGAATCGCGAAGGGCGCAGCGCCAATTCGATATGGTGACGCAGACGATCCCCTGCAACGACAGCTGACCGTCATAGCAGATGAAAGGATACAATCATGAACCGCGTTGTCACAATCACCGTCGCCGCAGCCCTCTCCTCCCTCGCATTCACAGGCGTCAGCCGGGCCGAAAGCCTGGGGATGAATACCGACCAGGGCATCGAGCAGACGCTCCGGACCTTCCAAGGCAATGATTTCAATGTCGAGCAGGTCTATAACTGGCGCAATCGCGACGACGAGACGACCGGCCCGCGCTCGGCGCCGCAACGTTCCGGCGAGGCCATTCGCGGCATCCAGGCCTCGATCGACGCCAACAAGTCGCTTGCCCACCGGCTCAACAACGAAGGCGTCGATGTCCGCAATATCGTCAATGCCGAACAGGCGGCCGACGGAAGCCTGACTTTCTACGTCCGCTGACCGTTTCACCGAAAGTCACGGCGCGACGCTCCAAGCATGGGCGGCGGTCTCCTCTCCGCCCATGCGAGGTATCTTCTGGAAAGCCATTGAATTTTTCCCCGCGATGATAGTTTCTGCTCCTGCAACAGGAGAGCATCATGGCGACGGAAGCAAAAGCGGTGATCAATATCGCCGATCTCAAGCTCGACCACTGGAAACAGGGCGAGTTCTATGAAAGTGCCGACACCTCGTTCGGCACGCTCTTGGGCCTCGCCGGCCTCGGCATCAGCTACAACGAGGTGCCGCCGGGCAAATCGAGCTGCCCCTTCCACAATCACCATGTCGAAGACGAGCTTTTCTACGTGATCTCAGGCGCGGGCGAATATCGCTTCGGCGACGAACGCCATGCGATCAAGACGGGCGATGTGCTCGGCGCACCGGCCGGCGGACCGGAAACGGCGCACCAGATCATCAACACCGGCACGGCGACGCTCGTCTATCTCGGCATTTCGACGATGGCGAAGACGGAGATCGTCGAATATCCCGACTCCGGAAAGTTTCTTGCCAAAACGAACAGGGACGGTGCGAAGCCCGGGCGCTTCCGCCATATAGGACGGCCGGAAAGCGATCTCGACTATTGGGACGGCGAGCCCGGCGCTTAATGGCTCGGTCTCCGAAGGTATCCGATATGACCGACATTCCAACACTTGAAACGGAGCGGCTGACGCTTCGCCCTCACCGCCTCGACGATTTTTCGGCGCATGCGGCGCTGTGGGCGGATGAGCACGTCGTTCGCTTCATCATCGGCGCGCCGTCAACGCGCGAGCAGAGCTGGAGCCGCATGCTGCGCATTGCCGGCATGTGGCACCATATGGGCTTCGGCTTTCTCGCGATCGTGGAAAAGGAAAGCGGCCAATTCATCGGCGAAGCGGGCTTCCTGGAAGCCCGCCGCGAGATGGAGCCGTCGATCGAGGGGACGATGGAACTCGGCTGGGCGCTGATGCCCTCGGCGCATGGCCGCGGTTATGCCACCGAGGCGCTGACCGCCCTGATCGGCTGGGCGGAAGCTCATTTTCCGGGGAGGCCGATGACCTGCATCATCAGCCCCGAGAACCAGGCCTCGCTCAGGGTCGCAGCCAAGCTCGGGTTCAGCGAGACGGCGCGTACTCAATATAACGGCGAGATCATTCAGTTTTTGCGGTAGGAAATTCGGCGAGCCGGGCGGCATAACGCGCCATGGTATCGACTTCGAAATTGACGAAATCGCCAGTCTTGCGATCGCCCCACGTGGTGACTTCGAGCGTATGGCGGATGAGCAGAACGTCGAAATCGGCGCTGTCGACCGCATTGACCGTCAGCGAGGTGCCGTCGAGTGCGATCGAACCCTTAGGCGCTACAAACTTCGCCAGATGTTCAGGCGCGCGCAGGCGGTAGCGCGTAGCGTCGCCCTCCGATGTCACCGAGAGAATTTCCGCCTTGCCGTCGACATGGCCGGAAACGATGTGGCCGCCGAGTTCATCGCCAATCTTCAGCGACCGTTCGAGATTGACGCGGCTGCCTTCCCGCCAGGTGCCGATCGTCGTCAGCCGCAGCGCCTCTTCCCAAGCCTCGACTTCGAACCAGCGGCCGTTGCTACCGTCCAGCGGCAGGCCGGTTACGGTGAGGCAGATGCCGGAATGGGAAATGGACGCGCCCATATCGATGGTCGCCGGATCGTAGTTCGTCGCAACGCGGAGCTTGATGCCCTCTTTGAGCTGCGAAACAGATTCGATCGTACCGATGTCAGTGACAATTCCGGTGAACATCAATTCTCTCTTTCATATTCGTCCAGGCGATCAGCGCCGAATACATACGTGCCCCTATGGGCAAAACCGGATGGTATGTCGGTTGCCAGCAATGGGGATTCAATACCACCGTCGCCGATGATGGCGGGCGCTTGATAAAGCTGGATGCGATCGACGAGGCCGGCCTCAAGGAAGAGCCGCGCCGTCTTTGCGCCGCCCTCGACCAGAAGCGAGGATATACCGCGCGTCGCGAGCGCCGGTAGCAGGACTTCAGGGTGATAGGGATTGCAGTAGACGATTTCGACGCCGGCGGCTTCGAGCACAGTGCGGCGGGAATCGATGTCGGCGGGGTCGGCGGGTGGGGTACCCCCCTCTGCCCTGCCGGGCATCTCCCCCACAAGGGGGGAGATTGGCTGGGCTCTTGCTCCCTGCCCTAAATTCGTCAAAGCGGGAACCTGGCTATCAGAAGATGGGGAACTGAGAGCAGGCCCCTTGCCGATCTCCCCCCTTGTGGGGGAGATGTCCGGCAGGACAGAGGGGGGTAACCCCTCCGCATCCGCTGCCAAAGGCGATACTTCCTCGCTGGCGACAACAATGACCGGCACTTCCCGTGCCGTTTCGACCAACTTGCTGGTCAGCGGCAACGCAAGGAAGGGATCAAGCACGATGCGGATCGGCGATTGCGCTTCCAGACCCGGCGTGCGTACCGTCAGTAACGGGTCATCCGCGATTGCGGTGCCGATGCCGACCAGGATGGCGTCGGTTTCGGCGCGCAGCGCCTGGACCTGGGCGCGGGCCTGCGGGCCTGTGATCGCCACCTGCCCCGCGCCCTCGCGGCCGATCATGCCATCGGCGGAAACGGCAAGCTTGAGAGTCACATAAGGGCGGTTCTTCGTCTGGCGGGTGAGGTAGCCGGCAAGCGAGCGCCTGCCCTCTTCTTCCAGCACACCTGTCGTTACCTCGATGCCGGCTTCGCGCAGCATGGAAATGCCTCGGCCGGAAACCCTGACATCGGGATCGGTCACACTGATGACGGCGCGGGAGACGCCGTAGGCGATCAAGGCCTCGGCGCAGGGCGGCGTCTTGCCGTGATGCGAACAGGGTTCGAGCGTGACATAGGCCGTGGCACCACGGGCGAGTTCACCGGCTTCGGCAAGCGCCTGCGGCTCGGCATGCGGGCGTCCGCCGAGTGCGGTCACGGCCCGGCCGACGATGACGCCATCGCGAACGATGACGCAACCGACGGATGGATTGGTGGAAGTCCGGCCAGTGTGCCATCGCGACAGACGGATCGCGGCGGCCATGAAGCGCTGGTCCTCAGGCTGAGCGATCCCCTCGCCCATGGTCAGACGTCCAGCGGATCGCGGGCGATCTTGGCGTTGATTTCCGAAATGACCTTCTCGAAATCCTCGGCAAGGGAGAAATCCCGATAGACCGAGGCGTAGCGCACGAAGCCGACATCGTCGAGGCTCTTCATGGCTTCGAGCACCTGCAGGCCGATCTGTTCGGAGGAAATCTCGGTCTCGCCGGAGCTTTCAAGCCGGCGGACGATGCCGGAAACCGCGCGCTCGATGCGGTCGCGTTCCACGGGGCGCTTGCGCAGCGCCACTTCGAAGGAGCGCACCAGCTTGTCGCGATCGAAAGGCACCTTGCGGCCAGTCTTCTTGATGACCATCAGCTCGCGCAGTTGCACGCGCTCGAAGGTGGTGAAACGGCCGCCGCAATCCGGACAGATACGCCGCCGGCGGATGGACGTATTGTCCTCCGCCGGACGCGAATCCTTAACCTGGGTTTCTTCCGAACCGCAATAGGGGCAGCGCATCCCTACTCCTTACCCCATGTAGCCATACATGGGGAAGCGGTCAGTAAGATTGACCACCTTGCCGCGCACGGCGGCTTCGACGGCAGCGTTGCCTTCATCGGAGTTGGCGACCTTCAGGCCGTCGAGAACCTCGACGATGAGATTGCCAATTTCGCGGAATTCCGCTTCCTTGAAGCCGCGGGTCGTGCCTGCCGGTGCGCCGAGGCGCACGCCCGAGGTGACAAAGGGCTTTTCCGGGTCGAAAGGAATGCCGTTCTTGTTGCAGGTGACGTAGGCGCGGCCGAGAGCTGCCTCGGCGCGCTTGCCTGTGGCGTTCTTCTTGCGCAGGTCGACGAGCATCAGGTGGTTGTCGGTGCCGCCGGAGACGACGTCGAGGCCGCCAGCGATCAGCGTTTCGGCAAGCGCCCGGGCGTTCTTGACGACCTGAGCGGCGTAATCCTTGAACTCCGGCTGCAGTGCCTCGCCGAAGGCGACGGCCTTGGCGGCGATGATGTGCATCAGCGGACCGCCCTGCAGACCAGGGAAGACGGCCGAATTGAACTTCTTGGCCAGATCCTCGTCATTGGTAAGGATGACGCCGCCGCGCGGACCGCGCAGCGACTTATGGGTCGTGGTCGTGGCAACATGGCAGTGCGGGAACGGCGACGGATGCACGCCACCGGCAACGAGACCGGCAATGTGCGCCATGTCGACCATCAGATAAGCGCCGACCGAGTCGGCGATCTCGCGGAAACGCTTCCAGTCCCAAATGCGGGAATAGGCAGTGCCGCCGGCGATGATCAGCTTAGGCTTGGTTTCCCTAGCCTTGCGCTCGACTTCATCCATGTCCAGCAGGTTGTCGCCTTCGCGAACACCGTAGGAAACGACGTTGAACCACTTGCCGGACATGTTGACCGGCGAACCATGCGTGAGGTGGCCGCCCGAATTCAGGTCGAGACCCATGAAGGTATCGCCCGGCTGCAGCAGCGCCAGGAACACGGCCTGGTTCATTTGCGAGCCGGAATTCGGCTGGACGTTGGCGAAATTGACGCCGAACAGCTTCTTGGCGCGCTCGATCGCCAGTTCCTCGGCGATATCGACGAACTGGCAGCCGCCGTAATAACGCTTGCCGGGATAACCCTCGGCATATTTGTTGGTCATGATGGAGCCCTGGGCTTCCAACACGGCGCGGGAGACGATGTTCTCGGATGCGATCAGTTCGATCTCGTGCCGTTGGCGACCGAGTTCCTTTCCGATCGCGCCAAAGATTTCCGGATCGACGTCCGCAAGCGAGCGATTGAAGAAGGATTCGGTGGAAGCATTGGTCATGGGCGGGCTCCTCAACTGGAATGCGCTGAGGTATTAGCCTTCCGCCGGGGCGAGAGCAATACGAAGAACGACATTTGCTGGGCAAAGCGCGCGCTCGTCGCATTTTGCTACCACGCTATGTCGATGCCGGGGAACCCTGTTATGGAGCGCCCTCCCAGCCATAAAAAACCGCGCCCGAGAGGCGCGGTTCAAAAATCACGGTACAGAGGCGGTCGCTTACTGGACCGGCTGCTCCATGCCAGCCGTGGTATCGAGCGCAAGTTCGGCATTGCCGTCCATCTGGTAGATGTCGTCGCGGAACTGGACGACGCCGTCGGGCATGCCCCAGGCCGAGATATAGACGAAATAAACAGGGACTTCGGTCGCGAGCTTGATCGGCGTGTTGGTGCCGCTCGCGATTACCTGCTCCATCTGCTGGCGGTTCCAGCCGGGAGTTTCGCGCAGCAGCCAGGTCGACAGGTCGCGCACGTTCTGGACGCGCACGCAGCCCGACGACTCAAAGCGCATGAGCTTGTTGAACAGGCCCTGCTGCGGCGTGTCGTGCATGTACTCGCCGTTCTTGTTGTAGAAATTGATCTTCGTCGACGCCATGGCGTTGATCTTGCCCGGGTCCTGACGGAACATCAGGTTCGGTGCCTCGCCGTTCCAGTCGACGGTCTCCGGGGCGACTTCGTTGCCCTTGCCGTCGATCAGGCGGATCGCGTTCTTTTCGAGATAGGTCGGATCCTTGCGCATCAGCGGCATGATGTCCTTTTCGACGATCGAGCGCGGCGCGGTCCAGTACGGATTCAGAATGACTTCGTAGATCTTCGAGTTGACGAGATGCGTCGGGCGGCTCAGACGGCCGACAACCGCGGTGTGGCGCGTCGCAACGCTGCCGTCTTCAACGGCTTCCACATAGGCGGCCGGAATGTTGACCATCAGGTGGCGGCGGCCCAGATCTTCCGGGAAAGTCTGCAGGCGGATCAGATTGGTGTTCAACTGCTGCAGGCGCACATCGGCAGGGATGTTCATCGCCTTCAGCGTGAATTCGCCGAGAACGCCATCGGCCGGCAGGCCGTGACGCGCCTGGAAGCGCTTGACGGCACCGTCGACATAGGAATCGAAGGCGCTCGACATGCCGGCCTCGCGCGGCAGGTCGCCGGTAATCGCAAGGCGCTGGCGGAGCGCCTGGACAGAAGGATCGGAAACGCCGAGCTGCAGGCGCTGGTCACCGGGATTGACCTGCGGCCAGCCGCCGGCAGCCGCGATCTGCTGATACTGCATGATCGCCTGCTGTGCGCTTGCGACCGACTGGGGGCCAAGGATCGGCGTGTTGGAAAGGACGGCGGTTGCCGTGCGCGAAGCCGCCTTGGCGTCGAACTGGTCGTCCCAGTTGCCGCGGCGCGGCGCGTTGATCAGCGTATCGAGCGCCGACTGCGCAAAGGCCGGCGCGGCGATCGCGCTGGCCCCAACCGTTGCCGCGGACGCAAGGAAAGCGCGGCGCGAGAGAGCTTCAATTCCGTTTTTCTTCGACATTCGTCCCAACCACTCAATGCCGCTATCAAGGAGGTGCGGCCCTTTGCGATATCACTGCGCTTTCAACGCAGATCCCATCCATTCGTTCTTCCGGCACGTCAGGAAATTCCGCGCGTCCCATCACAAGCTTGCGATAGGAAAGCCTGGACATTCCTGGTCCATTGAAAGCGCCGGTTGTTAAGCCTTCCGCTGCCACACCAATATGGCCAATTCGTGTTGCCGGGTCGGTAGACGAACTGCCGGTTGCCGGGAACGCGATGCAACGAACCATACGACGGGGTAAACCGTGCCGGTTAATAACGGCTAAAAAACGGCTTGAATACAGGCCTTTGCGCTTGTCAGCCATGCGTTGCAAAGATGCCACGCGGGCGCGAACGGCAAAATCAAGCGACAAGCAGCATCAGCGTTCGGCTATCGAGAAACTCACGACGTTGTCACCAGGAGGGGAGCAGCGCATAGGAACTGCTCCCTTGCCTCCACACTCAATCAGGTTGTGGATTTCGGCAACTAAAAGTTATCCCCGGTGTCTGCGCAGGATATGCTGACTGTTAGTGGCGCTCGATTGGAAATCACAATGGACGTGAAGTATCAGGTATTCGTCAGCTCAACCTTTGAAGATCTTCAGGAGGAACGTCGGGCGGTTATCGCTGCGGTCCTAGCTATGGGACATATTCCGGTCGGCATGGAAGCTTTCAATGCCAGCGACGAAGATCAGTGGACGAATATCAAGCGTCGCATCGACAAGGCCGATTACTACATAGTCATCGTGGCTGAGCGATACGGAGCCGAGAAAGACGGCAAAAGCTATACCCAGATGGAATACGAATACGCGGTGGAGCAAGGCGTGCCGGTGGCGGCGTTCCTCCTGAAGGCAGATGCACGCCGCTCTTGGCCCAATCATAAAGTTGAGCACTCAAAGGCTGCGAAGGTCGAGACTTTCAGGGAACTTTGCAAAAAGAAGATGGTGAGCTTCTGGACATCGGCCGGGGACCTGTCGGGTGCCGTTGTTTTGTCACTAACCGAACTAATCCAGTTGAAACCGCGCGTGGGCTGGGTCCGCTCAGATTCGGTGCCGAGCTCAAATGTTTTGAATGAATTAGCGGCGCTATCAGAAGAAAAGAGGCAGCTCCAGGCTGAAGTCGACAAACTGCACGCCTCTGCTGAACTGACGGTTCCAGTCGATGTAAAATATCGCATTAGCCAGATGCGAATGACGACAGTTGGCTCGTTCATAGATGGCTTTGACGTCGAGGACGATATTCCAGACTTGCTGGAGGTATTCCTGAACCTCAACAATCTTCTCTCTCGCGGCGCAGAGAACTGGGAGATCCAACAGCGACTGGCCGAGCATTACCCGCAGACGGAAAACGCTTATGCCGCGGTCGAAAGTCTGTCGGCAGAGTTCGCCGCCCACAAACTCCTAGAAGTCTCCCGGCATGCAGCGAAGAACGGGCTCACAAAGGTTTATACGCTAACGGACTACGGAAAAGATTTTGCCATGTACGCGGTACACTCGGCTGTCAACGACCACATCTCAAGCAATCCAGAGCCTAGAACGGGAAACGATCGGCAATAAAAAACCCGCCGGAGCGGGTTTTTTATGCGGCTGCTGGCCGATGCAGAAAGGGGGCTAAGCCACTCGCCCAATTAGTGCTAAGTCCGAAAGCGGTCATCAAGAAAAGCCCTGCGCTATATTTCGTCATGTGTACTAACCCAGTATTCGTCGTCTTCTTAGCATTTTCAACGTTTTGAGTTTTCATGTCTGTGTCTCCTGTCAGTTTCGTGGCACCCCAATAAAGGAGCATTAGGATAGGGACAGACACTAAGAAAGCGATTGGATTCGAACCCAATACTGCCAGTGAAGCTGGAAGCCACGACATAGTATCGCGACGTCGGAGTTTCAAGAATAAAGTGCTGGCGCCGCCGTTAGTCTTTCAAGGCGTAGTAGATATGCCACAGCGCGCTGGTGCGCGTCACCTTCTTCTCCAAGCACGTGTCGCGCTTGATCTGCATGGCGAGGTTAGGATCGAGGTATTCGGCACACATCCCCAGCTGCGAAGCGTAGTGGTAGTTCTCCAACCGTGCCAAGGCGACGCCCATCCAGACGTTCAGCGCTAGCGACAGCAGCAACAGAACACTTCGCATAATGTTTTCTCCTCCATAGTTTGCGCCACCATGGCCGATTATCGCGGTGACTTCACCTATGCGCCGTCCCTCCCCCAAGCTCCCTGTTGCAGCCTCAAGTATACTTTGACGGATTCATGCAACCGTCTCATGATTCAGGTGCATCCAACACGCAGCAACATCATGAGCGTTAACCCAAACCATCATCGGGAGGATATCGAGGAGCAGTTTGAATTACCTGACATGCCGCCACGAATGACGGCCAATCGCGCCAAGGACGTCAAGCGCCCTTGCGACAAATGCGAAATCTCTGAATGCCGCTGCATCGGCTGGAAAGCCTTTGATGTGGTGAACTGAGAGGCGTGAATCCCACGTCGTATGGAGGCACGGTTGCCCAACAACTTGCCTGATCAACTTGGCTACCACGGCGACCAAGGCCCATGACGGTCAACAGGCAGGTAGATGCTTGCGCGGCCCGCAACGAGTGCGGTGTCCACGTAAGGTCTGTTGGAATTGTCCACCAATTACCGAAAGGAGTTGATCTTTCATCTCGCCTTCCGGGGCTGGCGTTAACCGCCCCGACCAATCCCGCTCCGCTCCTCCCTGCGATCGGCGGTTCACTGGCCCTGCACGCGAATGTGCGGGGCTTTTTTGTGGATTAAGCTCCGGTCTGCAACTTTTGCGATCAAACTTATGCTACTCAAAGGTTTGCCTGTATTCGGAGACTGTTGATGTTCAAGCGAAAGACTGTTTTCGTTGTCGGTGCGGGCGGAAGCTATGGGGGGCTTCCAACTGGTGACAAGTTGGCGATTAAAATCTCGGAAAAGCTTGCTGGCCCTAATCGCGATAGTGCGCGACCGTTAGACGAGCAAATTAACGAATGCCTGCACAAACTTGCCTCTGCGAATGGCGATAGAAACGTTGGCCCTTGGTATATCGCCGCAAGCGCCATTTCTCATTCGATGCCGCTGGCCTTGTCCATCGACAATTATCTACACACGCACTCCGACGATGCGCGCATTGTACAGGTTGGAAAGCTCGCAATCGCGCGCTGCATCTTGGAGGCGGAGGGAGCATCCGACGTTTCAAGCAAACCAAACACGCCTTTTGATTTTACCGGGCTCCACACCGGCTACCGGAACCTTGGACGCACTCCAAGCTGGCATAATACGTTCTTCAAAATGCTCACCGAGGGCGTCAAAAGGAGCAGCCTTGAATCTGTCTTCGACAACATTTCGATCATAACCTTCAACTACGACCGGTGCATCGAACATTACCTCACACACGCATTCTCACAGTTCATGGGTATGCCCCTCCCGGACGCGGCGGAGCTTTGTTCAAAGCTTGAAGTCATTCATCCTTACGGGAAGGTTGGCTACCTTTTAGAGCGCTCGGGAACCACTGCTTTTGGTTTGAACGTCAGCAGTGAGCGACTTTTGGAGGTCTCGCGGCAGATAAGGACATTCACTGAACAAGTGACTGAAGAGGATACCCTTGCTCTTATGCGGGACAGGCTGTCAGAGGCCAAAAACATCGTCTTTTTAGGATTTTCCTTTGGCGATATGAATATCAAGCTCCTCCAGGCCGGGGGAGCAAAAGAGGAAAAAAATGTAGTCGGCAGCGCGCTTGGCATATCTCTGTCAAACCGAGAGCATATCGATTCCGAGCTGCGTAAGGCATTGAAACTCGCGTACAAGATTCATTTGCCCGTGTACCTTGAGGTCGGCACCTGCCATCAAGTGCTCAACGACTATTCCCGACTATTGCTGAGTTAATAGCACCCGGCCTTCGGCCCCACCCGCTCTACCCTCTCGGGCGCAGACGTGCAGAGACCTGGGTGATAGAGCCGAGACTACAACGCCAGATTCTGCGCTATCGTTGATTTCAACTTCTACCCGGATTCACCGTGATTCCTCCGTCTGCCAATGTGGAGATTCACGCCAAATCCGGGGAAATTGACTGTCTTCTGGACTTGGAGCCTGCCGAAGCTATCCGTGCTCTCACCATCGAAGAGCCGAAATCGGTGGCGCGTAACTGGCACGCAAACAGGCGCAACGGTACGCCTTTTCAAGCACCGTTGCGCCTCGTCGCGCCAGTTAGGACATCCTAATAATCCTTCTAGAAAAAGGCTTAGAAGGTTACAGGCGGTAAAGGATTTGATCGTTCCAGAAACGGTCCAGACGCTGCAGCAGCTTGTTCATCTGGGTGAACTCGTCGGTGCCGATACCGCCGACCTTGTCGATCGAAGCGATGTGGCGTTCGTAGAGTTTGGCGACCGTTTCGGCGATGTCCTGGCCGGTCTCGGTCAGGCTGATGCGGACCGAGCGGCGGTCGATGCGCGAGCGCTGGTGGTTGATGAAGCCGAGATCGACCAGCTTCTTGACGTTGTAGGAAACGTTGGAGCCGAGATAGTAGCCACGCGAGCGCAGCTCGCCGGCGGTCAGCTCGGAATTGCCGATGTTGAAAAGGAGCAGCGCCTGGATGGCGTTGACGTCGCTGCGACCCTGACGGTCGAACTCGTCCTTGATGACGTCGAGAAGACGGCGATGAAGACGTTCAACGAGATGAAGGGATTCCATGTAAAGATCACGGATGCCCTGATCCTGCTGGTCACGGAAGTTCGATACCGCCTGCGGCTTGATTTTCGTATTCATGTTGACTGCCTCACTGTTTGGTTGGCGGTGTGTTTTCTTCCCGCCTTGAGTGAGACCCTATCGAATACATATAAAATTCGACTTAAACCGCAGGCTTAATGGAGCCTTACCGGAAACCCCACGTTGTCTCAGGGTAAATCAACACTTACCTGGCGGCGATGCCGGCGCTTTTCGAGCCAAAGCAGCAGGCGGAAAATCCAGTAGACGGCAGCCACCATGACATGCAGCAGGATGATCAGCTTGTTGGGGCCGAAAATATCAGGCAGCAGGCCATACATGAGGATCTGACCGCCGGCGGCCAGCACCCAGATGACAGGTCCCCAGGAGACGGTGAGCCAGAGACCGAGGGAAGCGACGGGAAAAAGCACCGCTAGACTGGTGCTCGCCACCTTCCATGGCAGGCTCAAAAGATCGAAGCGGCCGGCGCCGACCAGCGAATAGCCGACGAGCATCGCCCAATATTGCAGCCCGAACCAGAAGCAGGATACGGCCACCAGCCTCAGGAAGAGGATGAAAAGGAGATCCGCCAGTGTGCGTTTCGGTATCGTCGGGGAATCGGTTTCCATAGCGCAAACATCGGTCCGGGGTTACATCTTCACAAAACGCCTGCGCGTCCGACACGACGCGCTAAGGACGCTCTACCATTTGTTTGCGCATAATCCTCGCCGAAAATCGATTCCAATTTCGGGGTTATGCGCCAGGGTTTTTCCGCCGCGGCCAATCGTCCGGTTTGGATTTTCCAGGCGCCATGATAATGAGCGCTCCGATAAATGGAATGGGCCAGGGATAGATATCATGCAGGACAAGACGCATCTCGTCGACGACATCACCGGTCATCGCCGCATGCGGCGCAACCGCAAGGCGGATTGGACACGCCGCCTGGTTCAGGAGAACCGGCTGACGGTCGATGACCTGATCTGGCCAATCTTCATCGTGCCGGGCTCCGGCATCGTCGATCCGATCGCGGCCATGCCCGGCGTCAATCGCATGAGCATCGATAAAGCAGTCGAAGCCGCGCGGGAAGCGGCCGGCCTCGGCATTCCCGCACTCGCCACCTTTCCGAATATCGAGATGGAGCTGCGCGACGAGACTGGTTCCAACAGTCTCGAAGCCAACAACCTGATCAACCAGGCGACGGCGGCGATCAAGAAGGCGGTGCCCAATATCGGCGTCATCACCGACGTCGCACTCGATCCCTTCACCAGCCACGGCCATGACGGCATCCTCAGGGGCGGCGAGATCGTCAACGACGAGACGGTCGATCAGGTGGCGCGCGCCGCCGTGATGCAGGCCGATGCCGGCGCCGACATCATCGCGCCATCGGAGATGATGGACGGACGCATCGGCGCGATCCGCATGGCGCTCGATGCGGCCGGCCACCAGAACGTCGGCATCATGAGCTATGCGACGAAGTTCGCCTCCGCCTTCTACGGTCCCTATCGCGAGGCGATCTCGACCGGCGGACTGCTGAAAGGCGACAAGAAGACCTATTATATCGACCCGGCCAACGGCACCGAGGCGATCCGCGACGCCGCCCTCGACGTCGAGGAAGGCGCCGACATGCTGATGGTCAAGCCCGGCCTGCCCTATCTCGACATCTGCTGGCGCATGAAGGAGGCTTTCGGCCTGCCGACCTTCGCCTACCAGGTTTCCGGCGAATACACGCAGATCAAGGCGGCTGCAATGAACGGCTGGATCGACGGCGAGCGGGCGATGCTCGAAACGCTGCTGTCGTTCAAGCGGGCCGGATGCGACGGCATCCTCACTTATTTCGCGGTCGAAGTGGCGAGAATTCTCGCGAAACGCTGAGTTAGGGACAGATTATTGCATTTTGCCTTGCCGATACCATATCAGCGGCATCGTTTTTCCGCAGGAGATTGAGATGAGCTACAACCCCAATCCGCTCTATGCCGCACCGGAGGACTGGCGCGCCTACAGCGGCGTGTTGAGCCGCCGCGTCTTCGCTTTCATTCTCGACTATGTCATCGTGGCGCTGCTCTGCATTCCCGCGGGGATCGTGCTGTTTTTCCTGTCGATCGTTACGCTCGGGCTCGGCTTCTTTCTCTACCCTGCCCTCTTCGTCATCGTCGCCGGCATTTACTTCGGCCTGACGGTGGGCGGACCGAGCCAGGCCTCGCTCGGCATGCGCGCAATGGGGATCGCGATCGTGCGCATCGACGGGCGGCCGATGGATTTCCTGACGGCGATCGTCCATCTGGCGCTCTTCTGGATCCTCAACTCGGTTCTGACGCCGCTCATCCTGCTTGCCGGCCTGTTTATCGAGCGCAGCCGCCTCATCCACGACCTGCTGGTCGGCACGGCGACGATACGCACTGCCTGAAACTTCGGCCGAGACTTCGCGGCGGAGACGAAAAAGTCTCCGCCTTCCCTTTGCCGGGCGCCCGCGACGCTCCATATTTAAAATTAGCTGACTGAAATGAAGGGCGAAAACCGTCCCGCTGTTGACGTTTTTTATTCTTAGGTCATGCTGTCAGAAAACGGCACTGTCTCGACAAGGAAACTTCCGCGACAAATGAATACGCAGACAACGCCATCCCCGCAGTTTTATCTGACGGCTCCGGCTACGTGTCCGTATCTGCCGCATGAGATGGAGCGTAAGGTTTTCACCCATCTGGTCGGCCCGCGCGCCGCCGAGATGAACGATATCCTGACGCAGGGCGGCTTCCGCCGTTCACAGAACATCGCCTATCGCCCAGCCTGCGAATCCTGTCGCGCCTGCGTTTCGGTACGAATTCTCGCCCAGGAATTCGAGCCGACGAAATCGATGAAGCGGGTGCTTGCCGCCAACTCCGATGTCATCGCCACCGAATTCGCAGCCCAGCCTTCCAGCGAGCAATATTCGCTCTTCCGACGTTATCTCGATTTTCGCCACCAGCAGGGCGGCATGTCCGACATGACCGTGCTCGACTATGCGATCATGGTGGAAGACACGCATGTGAACACGAGAATCATCGAATATCGCCGGCGCGAGGAAGGCTCCGGACTGGAGCAGCGGCCGAAGGGCGAGCTGCTTGCCGCGGCGCTGACCGACACGATGAGCGACGGGCTGTCGATGGTCTATTCCTATTTCAATCCGGCGCTCGACCGGCGCTCGCTCGGCACCTTCATGATTCTCGACCACGTCCGGCGCACGAAAGCGCTCGGCCTGCCGCATGTCTATCTGGGCTACTGGGTACAAGGGTCGCGGAAGATGGATTACAAGACACGCTTCCAGCCGCAGGAACATCTGACTCCGCGCGGCTGGGAACGTTTCGATCCCGCATCCATGCCCGAGAGCACCCACGACTGAATGTTTCCCACCGCTCTTTCCGACCATCGGAAGGGTCTGCTGCTGACGGCGATCGGCGGGCTGGCGCTTTCCGTGGATATCCCGCTCACGAGGCTCGCCGATGGCGAGTTGTGGTCGATCCTTGCAGCAAGAAGCATCGCGACCCTCGTCGTGACGCTGCTGGTTGCCACAGTGCTGCGGATCGCCAAAGGGCGCTGGCCGCTGCTCGTGCCGGGCTGGCCGGGGCTCATCACCGGCGTCCTCTACGGCCTGACGACGGTGATCTTTCTTCTCGCCGTCTTCAACACCTCGACCGCCAATGTGGTTTTCATCGTCGCCTTCAATCCGATGTTCGCCGCCCTGCTTTCCTGGATTTTCCTTAAGGAGCGGCCGGCGGCAGCAACGCTGATCGCCATGGCGGCGATGATCTTCGGCGTTGGCCTGATCGTGCGCGACGGGCTTTCGGGCGGACATCTCTTCGGCGACGCCATGGCGTTGCTGACCGCCTTCGTCATCGCCGCCGCCATCACCATCAGCCGCGCCTCCGGCCGTGAAATGGGCTTCGTCTCGCTGCTTTCGACGGTATTGCCGGCGACGGTCGGTTTGATCGCCCTCATGCCGGCAGGCGGTTTTTCGATCGCACATCCCGCCTGGATCGTCCTCAACGGCGCGGTCATGATGCCGCTCGCCTTCTGGTGCCTGGCGACCGGCCCGCGTTACCTCTCCGGCCCTGAAGTCGGCATGTTCTATCTGCTCGAAACCGTGCTTGCACCGATCTGGGTCTGGCTGATCCTTGCGGAAACGCCGGCGACGATGACACTCGTCGGCGGCGGCATCCTGGTGGCGGCGATCGCAGCGCATTCCGCATGGATGGTGCGGAGAAAAAGCATTAGGCAAATGGCAAGCTAAAGCGCGTCGCGATCTTTTAGATTCGCTCGCCGCACTTTAGGTGGTCGCCGCATATCTTTTCGGCCTTGCTCGCTACCGCCCATTCGTCGAAGGGCGCAACGCGTTTCCCGCGTGATTATTCCGTACCGCTCAACCGGTCGCCTTCAGTTGCTGCTGTTCCAGCTCCCTGGCGAGCCCTTCAATCACATGAGCCCAGCCTTGCCGGGTCTTTTCCTCGTGTTCGGCCCATTCGGCGCACATTTCGTGGGTCAGCGTCAGACGACTGCCGCCGCCGAGAGGTTCGATGTCGATTTCGACACGGTCGCAATTGTGGTCGTGGTCCTCGACGGAAAAGCTGAAGGCCATGTGCCGAGGCCGCTTCAACTCCAGGAAAACACCCTGATGGAAGGCGTCGCCGGTTGGGCGACGGTCGACGACGAGGAAACGGCCGCCGACATGCGGATCGATTTCGGCGCGGATGACATGGCCGTCATCGGTCGCAAACAGGAAACGGCGGGCGATTTCGGGGTTGAGCCAGGCGTCGTAGACGACGGCGGGCGGCGCTCTATAGGTATGGCTGACATGCAATTTGATGGTGCTGGCTGACATCGATTTTCCTCCGGTAAAGGCGCGCCGTTCCCTGAGCGCACGTGCACTTCGGCCATTCCGCCAGCCTCGGAACCGGCCTTCTCTTATTTTTGGTAACAGGAATGAAATAGAGGAGTTCCCGCACACGCCAAGAGCCGAGCGCGGAATTTACTGCATAGCTTTATTCTTAAATCGGAATCGGCTTGATGATAAAATTATCAAGCAAGTCAAAGTGTTACGACGCCATCCGCGCGTCTGAAAAGACGCGCGGCGCCATAAAAGCTTAACCGGCGAATTTGCCGCTGCGCGGAAAACCCTTCGGCACGGTGCGGCCGGCGGTGGCGCGATCGGCCAGCCACTCGGCGAGCTCGTCCTTGTTCTTCGTGAAGGTGCGGCCGGCGCTGTCTTCCCAGACGAGGCCGTCTGATATCGCGAAGCAGCGGACGTCGGAAATGCCGCCGTCCTTGTAACGCTGCAGGCGCACGCCCTTGCCGCGCGACATTTCCGGCACCTGCACCAGCGGGAAGACCAGCAACTTGCGGTTTTCGCCGACGACGGCAACATGGTCGCCGCTGACGGGCACGAGCAGCTGGGTTTCCTCGGGCAGCGCGACGTTCATGATCTGCTTGCCCTTGCGCGTATTGGCGACTAGCTCCGCCTCCGAAACGACGAAACCGTTGCCGGCAGTCGAGACGATCAGTTGCTTGCGCGAGGGATCGTGGACGAAAGCGGTCAACACCGCCTGGTCATTATCCATGTCGACCATGATGCGCAGTGGTTCGCCGTGGCCGCGGCCACCCGGCAGCTTGTCGCCACCGAGCGTGAAGGCCTTGCCGCCTGTCGTGACGATCAGGATCTTGTCCGTCGTCTGCGCCGGGAAGGCCAACCTCAAGCCATCGCCCTCCTTGAAGGTCAGCGTCGCCGTATCGGCGATATGGCCCTTCAATGCGCGGATCCAGCCCTTTTCGGAAATGACGACGGTGATCGGTTCCTTCTCGATCATCGCCTGCTGGATCGCTTCCTCGTCGGCTTCGGGCGCGTCAGCGAACTGGGTGCGGCGGCGGCCGACCTCGGTCGCCTTGGCAAACTTCTTCTTCACCTCGCCGATTTCCCAGGCGACCGTCTGCCACTGCTTGTCGTCGGAGGCAAGCAGCGCTTCGATCTCGCCCTTTTCCTTGGTGAGCTCGTCGAACTCCTTGCGGATCTCGAACTCCTCGAGCTTGCGCAAAGCGCGCAGCCGCATGTTCAGGATCGCCTCAACCTGGTTGTCGGTCAGATCCCATCGCGCCATCATGACTGGCTTGGGTTCGTCCTCCTCGCGGATGATCCGGATCACCTCGTCGATATTGAGATAGGCGACCAAGAGACCGCCAAGGATTTCGAGGCGTCTTTCGATCGCCGCCAGGCGGAAGCGCGAGCGGCGCTGAAGCACTTCGCGGCGGTGATCCAGCCACTCCTTCAGCACTTCGTTCAGCGCCATGACCTTGGGAATGCGACCCATGGAGAGAACGTTCATGTTCAGCGGGAAGCGGCTTTCGAGCTCCGTCAGCTTGAACATCGATTCCATCAGGATCGTCGGATCGACGCTGCGGCTCTTCGGCACCAGCACGACGCGGATATCCTCGGCCGATTCGTCGCGGATGTCTTCGAGCAGCGGCAGCTTTCGCGCGATCAGCAGCTCGGCGATCTTCTCGATCAGCCGCGACTTCTGAACCTGGAAGGGAATTTCGGTGATGACGATCTGGTAACCGCCGCGGCCGAGATCCTCCGTCTGCCACTTCGCCCGCACGCGGAAACCGCCGCGCCCGGTGCGATAGCTCTCGATGATGCTGTCGCGGTTGTCGATGATGATGCCGCCGGTCGGGAAATCCGGGCCGGGAATGAATTCGACGAGCTTTTCGACGGTGGCATCCGGATGCTTGATCAGGTGCAGGGCAGCGTCGCAAAGCTCGTGGGCATTGTGCGACGGGATCGAGGTCGCCATTCCGACGGCGATGCCGGAGGAGCCGTTGGCAAGCAGGTTCGGGAAGGCGCCGGGAAGTACGACCGGCTCGGAATTCGATTCGTCGTAGGTATCGCGGAAATCGACGGCATCCTGATCGATGCCTTCGAGCAGCAGCTCTGAGACCGCCGTCATCTTCGATTCGGTGTAACGCATGGCGGCGGGGCTGTCGCCGTCGATATTGCCGAAATTGCCCTGGCCGTTGACCAGCGTATAGCGTTGCGAAAAATCCTGAGCGAGACGGGCCAGCGCGTCGTAGATCGACTGGTCACCGTGCGGATGGTAGTTACCCATCACCTCGCCGACGATCTTGGCGCATTTCCGGAAGGCCGAGGTCGGCCTCAGCCCCATTTCGTTCATCGCATAGACGATGCGGCGATGGACCGGCTTCAGTCCATCGCGCACGTCAGGCAGGGCGCGATGCATGATGGTCGACAGCGCATAGGCGAGATAACGCTGCTCGAGCGCCGCCTTGAGGTCAACCGGTTGGATGTGATCGTCGTCTCCGCCGGAAGGCGGCAAAATCTCTTGTCCCATGGGTCTTGACTAGCCCAGAAGAGGCCGGCGGGCAAGGAATCCGGGCCATTGCAGCTGTGGATGAAGTCTTGGGAGTGACATCAAAGGATGAGACAAACGTTCCGCCGCAATTTGGACTTCGTTTGCCGTTCCTTTCAACAGAAATTTAGAAGTCCGCAAATATAAAGCGAGCCCAATCCGTAGTAGCGTAACTGCAGATTTCCAACCGCCACACGCCACCAGAGGAATCACCCCATGAACATTTCCCGGACAACACGGCTGATGCTGTCGGGCGCAGCCTTTTTCTCGCTCGCCGGCTCGGCTTTCGCTCTCGACGGTACCGATCTGCTGAAGAAGCTCAATGCTGCCTATGCCGCTCAGGGCGGGACGATCGCGGCTGAGAACATCGATATCGACGGCACGACCGTGACCTTGAAGAATGTCACCGTCAAGCCGACCGGCGGCGAAAGCCTGCCCATCGGCGAAGTCACCCTCTCCGGCGTCGAAGAAGACGAGGATGGCGGCTACTACATCGAAGAAGCCGCCTTCCCCGACATCAACAAGACGCAAGACGGCGTCACGGTGACCGCGGAGGGACTGACCCTCGGCGGCATCTCGGTCCCGGCAACGGCTGGCGGTGATACGCTCGATACCATGATGCTCTACGAAACCGCCCATACCGGCCCGCTGAAGGTGGTCAAGGACGGCGCGGAAGTATTCTCCGTGCTCGAAAGCGACATGAACCTGACATTGCGCGAAGACGAATCCGGCTTCGATTTCGACGGCGCCTTCAAGAGCATGAAGGCCGACCTCAGCAAGGCTGAGGATGCGCAGAGCAAGGACGCGATCGAAAAGCTCGCGCTGCAGCACGTCCAGGGCGACATCACCATGAAGGGCGCCTGGGAACTCGCGCCCGGCACGATCGATATTTCGGAATTCGCCTTCGACTTCACCAACATCGGCAAGCTCAATCTCGGCTTCAAGATCTCGGGCTATACGATGGCCTTCATGAAATCGATGCAGGATGCGATGAAGGAATCCGAAGCCGGTGCGAACAAGGAACAGTCGCAGCAGGCGCTCGGCCTTGCCATGCTCGGCCTGATGCAGCAGTTGTCCTTCGAAGGGGCGAAGGTGCGCTTCGAAGACGCTTCGATCACCAAGCGCGCGCTCGACTATGCCGGTTCGCAGCAGAACATGTCCGGCAAGCAGATGGCGGATTCGCTGAAGGCGATGACGCCGATCATGCTGGCGCAATTGAATATCCCGGAGCTGCAGAATGCAGTGTCGGCCGCCGTCAATACGTTCCTCGACGACCCGAAGAGCCTGACGGTGAGCGCCGCCCCCGAGAAGCCGGTGCCCTTCCCGACGATCGTCGGCGCCGCCATGGGCGCTCCGAACACGCTGCCGCAGGTGCTCGGCGTGAAGGTTTCGGCCAACGACTGATCGCCCGATCTCGCGATGAACGGCCCGGCAGCCTATGCCGGGCCTTTTCGATTTCAGGCACGGTGGCGGGCGACTTCAGCGATGGCGAGATCAGCCACATCGAGCAATTCCTCAAGGGATGCCCCGTCCCTCGCCTGTACCGACATCCCCTGCACGATAGCGCCAAGGAAACGCGCCAGTGCGTGTGCGTTGGTCCCGGCCTTCATATCGCCCTCGCGGATGCCGCGCTCGATTCTTGCCGCAAAGGCATCCAGCGACTGGCGGCGCAGCGTCGCAACGTGATCGGCAATATCGTCGTTCTCGCTGGCGCAGTTCAGCACCGCCGTCGAGATCATGCAGCCTTTCGGATGTTCCGGCGCCGAAAAGGTCGCGGCCGAGCCGCGCAATATACGCTCGAATGCAGAGACGGTGTCGATTGCCTCGCCGAGGGCGGAAAAAGTATCGGTTCCCAGCCTTCTGTATTGCTGTAGCGCCGCCCGATAGAGATCGGCCTTCGAGCTGAAGGCGGCATAGAGGCTCTGCGGCGTGATGCCCATGGCGGCCGTGAGATCGGCGATCGAAGCGCCTTCATATCCATGCGCCCAGAAGGTCTCGCGGGCAGCCGCCAGTACCGTCTCGCGGTCGAAGGCCGGTGGGCGGCCGCGGCGGCGGGCGACAGGATTTTTCACGTCAACACTATTTTTCACAATGATCACTCTAGAAATTTTGGGCGGATTGCTATATTCAGGAACGGTCATTGTGATTATAGAAGGTTTAATCTGATGAGTCTTCCCCTCGAAAAGGCAGAGGCCAACAGGAATTCGTCCCTTGCCGCGGCGGTCGACGCGGCAATCACAAGCGCACTCGACGATAAGCGGCTTGTGGGAACGGTGGTGCTCGTCGCCCGCGACGGAGAAATCGCCCATCGCCGTGCCGCCGGCTTTGCCGATCGCGAAAACGGCCTGACGATGCGCGAGGATACCATTTTCAGGCTCGCCTCCATCACCAAGCCGATCGTCACTATCGCCGCCATGCGGCTCCTGGAGCAAGCAAGAATCGGGCTCGACGACGCGGTGACGAGATTGCTGCCGGACTTCCGGCCAAGGCTGCCGGACGGCGGCGAAGCAACCATCCGTATCCGCCACCTGCTGACCCATACATCAGGCCTCGGCTACAGTTTCTCCGAAGAGGACGGCGGCCCTTACATCCGCGCCGGCGTTTCCGACGGCCTCGACCAACCGGGATTGCCGCTGGCTGAGAACCTGCGGCGGATCGCCAGCGTGCCGCTGCGCTTCACGCCGGGCAGCGACTGGCAATATTCCGTTGCGATGGATGTTCTCGGCGGCGTCATCGAGGCGGAAACCGGCCTGCCGCTGGGTGAAGCCGTCGCCGAACTGGTGACGCGACCGCTTGGGCTTGCCGACACCGCATTTTCGGTTCGCGACCGCGGCCGGCTGGCGGCGGCCTACATGGATGCTTCACCGGAACCGGCACTGATGGGCGAGAATGCGGTGGTGATGTCTCTGATGGGGCCCATCCGCTTCGCGCCGAACCGCATCTTCGATTCCGCCTCCTACCCTTCGGGCGGCGCCGGCATGGCGGGAACGGCAGGTGACGTCCTGGCCATACTCGAAACCATCCGCAAAGGCGGCGCACCGCTGCTCTCGAGCGAAACCGTAAGGATGATGACGACGGACCAAGCCGGCGGCCACCGCCAGCAATATGAACCCGGCTCTGGCTTCGGCTTTGGCTGGTCTGTTATCACCAATCCGGCCGAGGCGGGCGTCCCCTTCCCTAAAGGCACACTGAAATGGGGCGGCGTCTACGGCCACAGCTGGTTCATCGATCCGGTCAACGGGCTGACCGTCGTCGCACTGACGAACACGACGCTGGAGGGCATGTGGGGCAAGTTTACGGTCGATCTTCGCGAGGCGATCTACGCGGCATTGTGATCGAGTTAATTTAGATAAGTAAAAAGCCCGACGACTACGGTCGCCGGGTTTTTTGCATTTGGGATCAGAGGATCTCAGTCTTTCTTCACCGGCGGGATCGGCCGGATCGCGAGTTCGCGCAGCTGCGTCGGCGTTGCCGGGCTCGGCGCCCCCATCAGCAGATCCTGGGCCTGCTGGTTCATCGGGAAGAGCGAGATTTCGCGCAGGTTCTTCGCGCCGACGAGCAGCATGATGATGCGGTCGATGCCGAAGGCAGCACCACCGTGCGGAGGCGCACCGTACTGGAAGGCACGGTAAAGGCCGCCGAAACGATCCTCGACGTCCTGCTGGCTCAAGCCCACCTTTTCGAAGGCGGCGACCATGGTTTCCGGCGACTGGTTACGGATCGAGCCCGAGGCGATTTCGAAGCCGTTGCAGACGGCGTCGTATTGGAAAGCCTTTATGCCAAGCGGATCCTGATTTTGCAGCGCATCGAGGCCGCCCTGCGGCATCGAGAACGGGTTATGAGCGAAGTCGACCTTCTTTTCTTCCTCGTTCCATTCGAAGAACGGGAAGTCGACGATCCAGCACAGTTCGAAGCGGTCGCGGTCAACAAGGTTCAGCTCCTCACCCGCCCTGGTGCGGGCTTCACCGGCGAACTTGTAGAACTTGGCGGGATCACCGGCAACGAAGAAGCAGGCGTCGCCGTCATCGAGGCCGAGCTGCGTGCGGATCGCTTCAGTGCGCTCTTCGCCAATGTTCTTGGCAAGCGGGCCTGCGCCCTCAAGCTTTTCGCCTTCCTTGCGCCAGAAGATGTAGCCGAGGCCCGGCTGGCCGGTCGACTGCGCCCAGGCGTTCATGCGATCGCAGAAGGCTCTGGAGCCGCCTGTTTTGGCTGGGATCGCCCAGACCTGAACCTTCGGGTTGGAGGCGATCATATTGGCGAAGACCTTGAAGCCGGAGCCGGCGAAATGGTCTGTCACGGCTTCCATGACGATCGGGTTACGCAGGTCCGGCTTATCGGAGCCATACTTGCGGATCGCTTCATCATAGGGAATGCGCGGCCATTCCTTGGTGACCGGCTTGCCTTCGGCAAACTCTTCGAAAATGCCTGACATCAGCGGGCCCATCGTGTTCCAGACGTCTTCCTGGGTTACGAAGCTCATTTCAAGGTCGAGCTGATAGAATTCGCCCGGCAGGCGGTCGGCGCGCGGGTCCTCGTCGCGGAAGCAGGGCGCGATCTGGAAGTAACGGTCGAAGCCCGCGACCATCAGCAGCTGCTTATACTGCTGCGGCGCCTGCGGCAGGGCATAGAAAGTGCCGGGATGGATACGGGAAGGCACGAGGAAGTCGCGCGCGCCTTCCGGCGACGAGGCCGTCAGGATCGGCGTCGTATATTCGGTGAAGCCGACATTGCCCATTTCGCGGCGCATGGCCGAGATGACCTGAGTGCGCTTGACGATGTTCCTGTGCAGCGTTTCGCGGCGAAGGTCGAGGAAGCGATATTTCAGGCGAACGTCTTCCGGATAGTCCGGCTCGCCGAAAACAGGCAGCGGCAATTCCTTGGCGGCGGAGAGAACTTCGATCTCCTGCGCATAGAGTTCGATCTCACCGGTCGCCATGGTCTTGTTGACGGTGTCTTCGGTGCGGGCCTTGACGAGGCCATCGATGCGGATGACCCATTCGCCGCGCACGGTTTCCGCCATCTTGAAGGCCGGGCTGTCGGGATCGGCGACGACCTGGGTGATGCCGTAATGGTCGCGAAGGTCGATGAAAAGAACGCCGCCATGGTCGCGAACGCGGTGGACCCAGCCGGAGATGCGGACGGTCGAGCCGACATCCGTCTTGCGGAGGGCGGCGCATGTGTGGCTGCGGTAGCGATGCATGATCTCAAATCCTGGATGTGGCTTAAGACGGCAGCAAGGGCTCCAAGACCCTCAAGCGCCGACAAGAAAATCGGGCGGAAAAGCGCATGGACGCTCCGATTTGTCAAGGCTTGGCGCGCGTGGCCGGGCGTTTGACACGCCTTTATGGCGAGGTTGCGATCTCTGCGCTGCGGCAGTTTGGCCGCGCCTTACGTATTGATGAAACTACCGGTCAACTTTAAAAGGACGGCATTCTCATCGCGGAGCACCCCATGCCTCTCCTTACCCGCCGCAACCTGTTGAAGGCATCCGCCGTCGCGGGCGCCTATGGTGCCGGCATCGGCGTTGCCGGCAAATTCGGACTTGCCGAGGCCGCTTCCGAACCGCAGCTGCTGAAGGCGCTGAAGACCGAGGCTATGCTGACCGACGCTGGACCGACCAAGGATATCATGAGCTGGGGCCCAGGCGGCATGCCACCGATTCTCAGGATGACCAAGGGGCGGCCCTATGCGGCGCGGCTCACCAACGGGCTTGACGAGCCGACGACGATTCATTGGCATGGGCTTCGCATCGACAACCGCATGGATGGCGTGCCCTTCATGACGCAGCCCTATGTCTATACCGGCGACAGCTTCGACTACGCCTTCACGCCGCCCGATGCCGGCACCTTCTGGTATCATCCGCATTGCAACACGCTGACGCAGATGGGCCATGGCATGACCGGCGTCATCGTCGTCGAGGATCCGGCCGATCCAGAGTTCGACGCGGAGGTGGTGCTGAACCTGCGCGACTGGCGGCTCGGCGGCGACGGGCAGTTCATTGCTCCCTTCCGGCCGCGCGACGCCGCCAAGAGCGGCACCTACGGCACGGTGCGTACGGCCAACTGGCATCGGGAGCCCCAATATGACGCGCCGGCCGGCGGGCTCGTTCGGCTGCGCATTGCGGTCACCGACGTAACGCGCATCTTCTCGCTGAAGATGGAAGGCGCCGATGCGACCGTGATTGCGATCGACGGCAATCCCGTGCCGAAGCGTTTTTCGCTCGACCTGCTACAGATCGGGCCGGGCCAGCGGCTCGATCTTGCCGTGCGCATGCCGGACGGCGAAGGCGCCGTCGCAACGCTAGAGGATATCCGCGGCACGGCGCCGAAAACCATTGCCAGCCTGCGCGCGACCGGGCAATCGCTGAAGCGCAATGTCGGCGATCTCGGGCCGCTTGTCGAAAATCCGGTCCCGAAGGCCGATCTTTCCACCGCCGAGCAGATCCCGCTGGTGCTGAGCGCTACCGCCGAGAATACCGCCGTCGAAAGCATCTGCGGCACGCTCGGCTACAGTTTCTGGGCAATCAACAAGGTGCCGTGGCCGGGCGACACGCCTGATCCGACGGCGCCGCTGGCGGAATTGAAGCTCGGCAAGAGCTATGTCTTCAACCTTGAGAATACGACGCCGCACGCGCATCCGATTCATCTCCACGGGATGAGCTTTACGGTGATCTCCTCCTCGACGCGGGAGGTGATGCCACTAGTGTCCGATACCTATCTCATCCAGCCGGACGAGAAGGTGCAGCTTGCCTTCGTCGCCGACAATCCCGGCGACTGGCTGCTGCATTGCCATATCATCGAGCACCAGAAGACGGGCATGACGAGTTACCTCAGGGTGAGTTGACGGCGGCGGCACCCGATGCGCCGATATTCGCCTTGCCTCAGTTTAGACGTGATTCTTAACCAGCAATGCTCGAAGGCGTATGCTGTTGTATTGACATATCGAACCGAAAGGAGAAGGAAGGTTTAACCGACCTTTTCCTTGCGAATGAAATGATATGATCGAAACCACCGCCGATTTGGCGGCCGCCTGCAAAGAGCTGGCCAAGTCCGACTTCATTACCATCGACACCGAATTCTTGCGCGAGACGACATTCTGGCCCGAGCTCTGCCTGATCCAGATGGCAAGCCCGACGCTGGAGGTTCTTGTCGATCCGCTGGCGAAGGGCATCGATCTTGCCCCCTTCTTCGAGCTGATGGCCGATACGAAGGTGCTGAAGGTCTTTCATGCGGCGCGCCAGGACATTGAAATCATCTTCAATCGCGGCAACCTCATTCCGCATCCGATCTTCGACACGCAGGTCGCCGCCATGGTCTGCGGCTTCGGCGACAGCGTCTCTTACGACCAGTTGGTCAGCCGCATCAAGAACGTCCACATCGACAAGTCGTCACGTTTCACCGACTGGAGTCGCCGGCCGCTTTCCGACAAGCAGCTGGAATATGCGCTGGCCGACGTGACTCACCTGCGCGACGTCTATCTGTCGCTGAGGGCCGAACTCGATCGCGAAGGCCGCACCTCCTGGCTCTCCGAGGAAATGGATATTCTCGAAGCGCGCGAAACCTACGACATCCATCCCGACGATGCCTGGCAGCGGCTGAAGATGCGCTTGCGCAAGCCGCAGGAGCTAGCGGTGCTGAAATATGTCGCCGCCTGGCGTGAACGCGAGGCGCGGGCCCGCAACGTGCCGCGCTCCCGCGTGTTGAAGGACGATGCGATCTACGAGATCGCCCAGCAGCAGCCCAAGGATACCGAGGGACTCGGCCGCCTGCGCACCATTCCGAAAGGCTGGGAGCGTTCGACCTCCGGCGCAGCGGTCGTCGAGGCCGTCAATGCGGCACTCGCTCTTCCGAAAGCCGACATGCCGCACGCGCCGCGTCAGGCGCAGGCGCCTGAGGGCGCTGCTGCTGCCGTCGAGCTCTTGAAGGTGCTCCTGAAGCTCATCTCGGAAAAACACGGCGTGGCGCCGAAGGTAATCGCCAATAGCGAGGATCTCGACAAGATCGCCGCCGATGGCGAAAAGGCCGATGTCGCTGCCCTGCATGGCTGGCGGCGTGATCTTTTTGGCGAGCCGGCGCTGCAGCTGATCCAGGGCCAGATCGGACTGCGCTTCGTCGGCAGGAAGGTCGAAACCGTCAGTCTGTGAGACGGAATCAAATTCGCTTGACGCTTTTTTCCCGGCTGAAACAATGGCGGGAGCGAACATCACGGCGAAGAGGCGGCATGCGGGAAATATCTCCGACCCAGAACTGGATCCTGATCACGATCGTGCTGGCTGCCAGCGGCGTCCTCTATGATCTGATGTTCTACTCCAACCAGACGCCCTTTGTCGGAGCGATCTTCGCGCTCTTCATCGGCATGCCGATCATCGCCTTCGAGCGCAAGGCCCTGTTTCGCGGCCTTTACAGACGTATCCAGAAGCTGCCGACCTTTGCCTTCATCATTACCGAGCTGGTGATCTACGAGATCCTGATGAGCATCGGTTTTGCCTGCGCCGCCCTGCTGCTCTCGTCGCTCGGCATGATAAAGCCATCGTCCTTCCTCGATCTCGTCATCATGCCGTATGAGGTCTTCCTCTATGCGCTTGCGGTCTGCTCGGCGATGATCTTCATTCTGCGCGTGCGGGAACTGCTCGGTCGCGACGTTTTCCTCAGCATGCTCGTCAGTCGTTACCGCAATCCGGTGAGGGAAGAGCGTGTCTTCTTGTTCATCGACCTCGTCGATTCGACGGCTTTTGCCGAAAAGCACGGCGACCTCCGCGCCCAACAGCTGCTGAGCTCGCTGTTTGCGACCTTCGCCGAGCCCGTCAGACGCCACAAGGGCATGATCAACGACTATGTCGGCGATGCTGCGATCATTACCTGGCCGCTGGCCCGTGGCATCAAGGACGCCCGCTGCGTGCGCTGCATCTTCGACATTCTCGCCGATATCGACGCCAATGCCGCCAGCTGGCGGAAAAATTACGGACAGGTGCCGAAGCTTCGCGCCGCCCTTCACGGCGGCGAGATCATCACCGCCGAAGTCGGCGTCGACCATCACAAGATCAGCTATTTCGGCGATACTGTGAACACCACTGCCCGGCTGGAGACGCTCTGCCGCAGCCTGAACCGGCCGGTGCTGATATCAGCCGAGCTTGCCCGGAGCGTGAAATTTCCCGACGAGATCTCCTGCGAGGATCTCGGAACCCATGCCGTCAAGGGACGCGGCCAGGCGCTCGGTGTCATCGCCCTTTCGTCGCGCGCGGTTACCGTGCTGAACACACCCGCGGTCATTCTGCACGGCTGAGCAAGGGTTTGACCGCCAATGCGCGGATTGAAAGTGTTGCAGCGTCCTTTTGCGCACCTGAGAAAGCCGCGCGGCGCTGGAAGGACGTCACCAAAGCTTCACCCAACCGTCAATTCGCTGACACCGAAGCCCTGTTAAGCGGAAGGCATTCGCATCCGTTTCATGGGGATATTATGAAGAACGTCCTTTTTGCTTCCGTATCGCTTTTCATCCTGATTGCGGGCTCCGCTTCGGCCGACCAGCAGGAGTTTCCGGCCAAGCTCGCCGGCCAGGCGATCCTGCCCGCGAACACCCTGGTTCCGGCTCCGGCCGACGCCCCTGAATTCCTCAAGCATGCCGGCAAGTTTACGACGCCGGACCGTAAGCGGACCGAAGCGCTCGGCACCGTTCCCGGAAAGGACGGCGCCCGCGTCACCGACCTGAGGCTCCCCTTCGACGGTCAGGCAGTCCAGGGCTTCTCGGGCATCAAGACGATGGCTGACGGCTCCTTCTGGACGCTGACGGATAATGGTTTCGGCTCGAAGGCCAACTCTTCGGACGCCATGCTCTTCCTGCACCAGATGAAATTCGACTGGGCGACCAACAAGGCTGACGTCGTCAAGAACCTCTTCCTCTCCGATCCGAACAAGGTCGCGCCGTTCCCGATCGTGCTCGAAGGCACCGATACGCGTTACCTCACGGGCGCCGACTTCGATATCGAATCGATCCAGCCGGTCGCCGACGGTTTCTGGCTCGGCGACGAATTCGGTCCCTACATCCTCAAGGTCGACACCGAAGGCCGCCTGACGGATGTCATCTCCACGACTCTCGACGGCAAGCCGGTGCTTTCGCCCGACAATCCGCTGATCCAGCTCCCCGGCAACCCGACCGCGAAGATGCCGGTCTTCAACCTGAAGCGCTCAGGCGGCTTCGAAGGCCTCGCCATGTCGAAGGACGGCTCCAAGCTCTACGGCCTGCTCGAAGGCGCCATCTACAAGGATGACGGCCAGATGGAATCGGTCGACGGCCACACCGCCGTCCGCGTCATCGAATTCGACGTCGCCTCCAAGAAATGGACCGGCCGCAGCTGGCTCTATCCGTTCGAGGACAAGGGTGTGTCGATCGGCGACTTCAACATGCTCGACGACACGACGGCTCTCGTCATCGAGCGCGACAGCGGCGCCGGCACGAAGGACAAGGCCTGCGCCGATCCGAAGCAGCCGAAGCCGGATTGCTTCGAGGCTCCGGCCGAGCTGAAGCGCGTCTACAAGATCGAATTCAACGACGCCAATGTCGGCAAGGCCGTCCGCAAGATCGGCTATATCGATCTCTTGAACATCAAGGATCCCGACAACAAGAAGAAGGCCGGCAGCAAGGACGGCGTCTACGACATGCCGTTCGTGACGATCGAAAACGTCGATCGCGTCGATGCCACGCACATCATCATCGGCAACGACAACAACCTGCCCTTCTCCGCCGGCCGCGCCGTCGACAAGGCCGACAACAACGAGTTCAGCCTGCTTGAGGTTGGCGAGTTCCTGAACGCGAAGTAATTCGAGGTTCTGGTGTGAAATGCGGAGGGCGGCGCGACGGTGCCGCCCTTTTTGTTTATGGCGATCGATACTTAGCGGCCTGATGCGGCACGACGGTCGCACATCGGATCTACTGGAATCGAAACGCCAGACGCTTGTTCGTCAATCTCGACAACTGCTGCAGGCGGCCGTCCAGGCGTTCGCCGGCGAAATCGCGGTACTCCGGGGGCACCACGAATTCGAGGTCGAAGTCCGGGTTCGACGATTTGCGGAAGGTCAGGTTCTTGACGATGCCGGGCATCGAGGCCGAGAAGAGATAGACGACACGCAGCATGCCGCCGAGAAGCTTGGCGCGCTCGATAAACTGGGGTGTCGCTATCTGCGCCAGCGGGCCTGTGGCGCCGTCGTCGTGCAGCCCCTCGAAACGGTAATAATTGGTGAGCGCGATGAAGGCCCGGCCGGGGTGGCTGATGCCGACGAAGGACGAGTGGGCGATGACGTTCAGGGCCTGCAGGCCGCGATAGTCGGGGTGGGCACGCCAGCTGATATCGGCAAGCAGACAGGCCGCCTGGCGGTAGCGGCTTTCCTCTTCGGTTTCCTGAACGCCGAAGAGAGGCATCATGCGGCCGGTCCATTCGGCCAGTTCACGGGCATGCTCCGGCGAACGGGCACGCAGGATCGCCAGCTCGCCTGCGGCTGCAAGCAGCGGATCGAGACGGCGTTCGGACTCCGACAACAGCGAATAGAGATAGCCCTCGCGCACACCCTGCGCCGAGAAGGATATCATCGATGGCTTCATCGCGTTCAGCACTTCCTTCATGGCGACGGCGCCAAAAGGCAGCAGCGAACGGCGGTGCTTGGAAACGGCCAGCAGCGCCGGCTCCTTGGAATCGCGCGCGGTCGCTACCTGTTCGAGGAACAGCATCATCGCTTCGAGCGACACCTCGTAACCCTGCATCATGTGCAGCGGATAATGCGTGATCTCCATATGCAGCTTGGCGATATTTCGCCAGGTGCCGCCGACGGCGTAGAAGGTCCGCCCCTCGCCTTTCGACAAGAGCTTGGCCGTTTTCACCTGCTTGCGGGCAAAGGTTCGGGCCTTGGAGAGCGAACCGCCGGCATATTCGGACAGGCGCAGGCCGCCGAGCGGCAGGGTGATGCCGTTGCTGACGTCCTTGCCCTTGATGTCGATCAGCTCAAGAGAACCGCCGCCGAGGTCGCCAGCAATGCCGTCTGGATTGAAGAAGCCGCTGATGATGCCGAGCGAGGCGAATTTCGCTTCCTCCTCGCCTGACAGCACGCGGACATGGCGCTGCAGGATCGTTTCGGCCTGATGGATGAAATCGGGACCGTTGCTCGCCTCGCGCGCGGCCGCCGTCGCCAGCACGTACATGGTGGCGGCGCGGGCCTGATCGGAGAGAGCCTTGAAGCGGTGAAGGGCCTGAAGCGCCCGCGCAACGCTGTCCTCATCCATCTTGCCGGTCAGGGCTATGCCCTTGCCGAGCCCGCAGAGGACCTTTTCGTTGAAGAGAATCGTGGGCGAACGGGACAAGCCTTCGTAGACGACCAGACGAATGGAATTCGATCCAATGTCGACGACGGAGACCGGGGCGATCCCCGGAAGGCGCCCCTGGGCTTCAGATTCAACCATTTAGGTCCAGTTTTACTTGTTGTTGCGGCCTTCGAGCAGGCCGGCGATCAGCTTCGGCGCACTGGACTTCAATGCTTCACCGCGGCCTGACAGGCTCGGATTCGTCATGAAATACTGCTGCGCATTGAACGGTTCCTCGCCCCTGCGCACTTCCATGCGTCGCGACGTACCGTCGGGCAATATCTCGTAGCTTTGCTGATTGTCAATCACGTTGCCGAGCATAATCTGTGACAAAACCTGCTCGTGAACGGTCGGATTCGTCAGCGGAACCATGGTTTCGACGCGGCGATCGAGGTTTCTCGGCATCATATCGGCCGAACCGATGTAAACCAGCGCCTTGTCGGACGGCAGGCCGTGGCCGTTGCCGAAGCAGAAGATGCGGCTGTGCTCGAGGAAACGGCCGACGATCGACTTGACGCGGATCTTCTCCGAAAGACCGGGCACCTGCGGACGCAGGCAGCAGATGCCGCGGACGACCAGATCGATCTCGACGCCGGCATGGCTGGCGCGATAAAGCGCGTCGATGATGTCGGGGTCAACGAGCGAATTCATCTTCATCCAGATGGCAGCCGGGGCGCCGTTCCTGGCATGCTGGATCTCTTCCTCGATGTGGCGCAGGATGCGCGGGCGCATAGTATAGGGCGAGATTGCGAGCTGCATGCCCTGTTCCGGCTCGCCGTAACCGGTGATGAAATTGAAGATATTCGCCATGTCATGGGCGATAACGGGGTTGCAGGTGAAATACGACAGGTCGGTATAAATCTTCGCGGTGATCGGGTGATAATTGCCCGTTCCCAAGTGGCAATAGGTTCTGAGTTTGCCTTCCTCGCGGCGGACGACCATCGACATCTTGGCGTGGGTCTTGAGTTCGATGAAGCCGAAGACGACCTGCACACCGGCGCGCTCGAGATCGCGCGCCCAGCGGATATTCGCCTCTTCGTCGAAGCGAGCCTTGAGCTCGACCAGCGCCGTCACCGACTTACCGGCTTCGGCGGCATCGATCAGCGCGCGGACGATCGGGCTGTCATTGGAGGTGCGGTAAAGCGTCTGCTTTATCGCCAGAACATCAGGATCGCGCGCAGCCTGGAGAAGAAACTGGACCACCACGTCGAAGGATTCGTAGGGGTGATGGACGACCATGTCCTTTTCGCGGATGGCGGCGAAGCAATCGCCGGCATGTTCGCGGACGCGCTCGGGAAATCGCGCATTATAGGGGAGAAACCTGAGATCGTCGCGCGGCGCCTTGGTGATCTCGGAAAGCGTGTTCAGCGCGAGAAGACCCGGCAGAACGGCGACGCGATTGTCGGGAATGCTGAGCGCCTGGACGACGAACTGGCGCAGCGAGGCCGGCATTTCCGAGTCGGTCTCAATGCGGATGACCTTACCGCGGCGGCGGCGCTTCAACGCCGTTTCGAAGAAGCGGACCAGATCCTCGGCCTCTTCCTCGACTTCGATATCGCTGTCGCGGATGACACGGAAGGTACCGGAGCCCTGCACCTCATAGCCTGGGTAGAGCCGGTGGATGAAGATGTTGGCGACATCTTCCAGGGTGATGTAGCGGATCGTGGTCCCCTCGTCCGGCAGGCGGACGAAGCGGTCGAGCGCCGGCGGCAGGCGCAGCAGCGCCGTCATCGGCTCGCGGCCGCTCTTGCTGACGAGCTGCAGGCCGATCGAGAAACCAAGATTCGGAATGAAGGGGAACGGATGGGCCGGATCGATCGACAGCGGCGTCAGCACGGGGAAGATCGCCTGTTCGAATTCGGCGGCCAGCCACTGGCGGTCAGCATCGCTGAGCGCGCCGGGGCGCACGATCAGGATGTCTTCCTTGGCGAGATACTGCTGCAGTACGGCAAGCGAGGCCTGCTGCTCCATCTGCAGATGGTCGATCTCCTGCAGGATCGAGTCGAGCTGTTCTGCCGGCGTCTTGCCGTCGGGGCTGCGGATGGCGATGTTCTGGCGCACCTGGCCCTCGAGGCCGGCGACGCGCACCATGAAGAACTCGTCGAGGTTGGCGGCCGAGATCGACAGGAAGCGGACGCGCTCGAGCAGCGGGTGCTCGGTATTCAAAGTCTCTTCCAGGACGCGGCGGTTGAACTGCAGCCAGGAGAATTCCCGATTGATGAAGCGCTCCGGACTTGTCAGCAATTCTTCCAGCGGAGGGACGTTGTCATTGGTTCGCGGGAAGGCTTCCTGATTTTCTGCGACTGCGCTGTCCATGGTCCGCTTACCCCGTTTTCAATCGCGACGGCAATTATATCAGTTTCACGACGGAACTGTGACAGTCAATCAGCCGGTTCCGAATTTCCCAATTCATTCAATACTTCGGCAGCAAGTGACCGGGTGATTTTCGTGCCCCTGGACAGGGCCAGCCGGTCAAGCCTTTCGACGATCGTCTGGGCTGCGTTCAGCGACCGCTCCATCCGGTTGACGATATAGAGCACGAGTTTGTCATCTATATAAAGCTGCCGGTCGGCGAAGAGCTTGACGATCACCTGCGACAACAGCGCCTCGTCGGGCTCGCCGATCTCGACGACGGTGGCGGCCTTGAGGCGCGAACGCAGATCGGGCAGCAAAACCGGCCACGACATCGGCCAGAGACGGCTTGTTATCAGCAGGCTGGTGCCGTTTTCGCGGACGCTGTTAATGACGTGGAAGAGCGCATTGTCGTCGAAACCGAGGCGATCGGCATCCTCGAAAAGCACCGGGCCGGCGGCGGCGGCAACCGCTGCGTCCGAGCCGAGTTCCGGATGGATGCTGACGGCGCCGCTCAATTCGCTCCAGATACGGGCGAGATGGGATTTTCCCGAGCCGACGGGACCGGCGAGCACGACGACCGGCGATGGCCATTCCGGCCAGGCATCGACGATCGAAACGGCGGCGGCAAGACGCTCCGAAATCAGGAGATCGTCGCGGCCGCTTGCGGCATCGTGCGAAAAGACCAGTGGCAGCTGCACTCCGGCCTTGCGCTTCGGATCAGCATTCTTCACGTCACTCATTGGGAACTGATTTCGTCTTCCGGGTGCGGGTGCTCGGCGACCCGCCAAAATAAAGATCACTCTGAAGGTAGCGCGAAAGCGCAAAACGGACAAGAACGCCGACGGCGGCGGCGGCCGGCACGGCGACCAGCAGGCCGACGAAACCGAAGAGTGCGCCGAAGGCAAACAGCGCAAACATCAGCCAGACCGGATGCAGGCCGACGCTTTCGCCGACAAGCTTCGGCTGCAGAACATTGCCTTCCAGGAACTGGCCGGAGAAGAAGACGGCGAGCACGAGGCCGATCCAGGGATAATCCGGCCAGAACTGCACCAGCGCCACGCCGACGGCAAGAACGAGGCCGACCATGGAGCCGACATAGGGGATAAAGCTGATCATTCCGGCGAAAAGGCCGATCAGCAGACCGAAATTCAGCCCGACGAGGGAAAGACCGACGGCATAATAGATGCCGAGGATGAGGCAGAGCGAACCCTGGCCGCGAATGAAGCCGGCGATCGCCTGATCGATCTCCTTGGCAATCTGGCGAACCTCATTGATGTAATCACGCGGAATCCAGGCATCCACCTTGGCGACCATACGGTCCCAGTCGAGCAGGATATAGAAGGCAACGACGGGGGTGACGACGAGCAGCGAGATGACGTCGACGATCGCCTTGCCGGAATTCCAGATCTGCGCGAAGAGGCCGGTCAAGAAGCCCATGCCCTCCGACAGGATACCGGAGAGATTGTCCTTGATCGTACCCATCTGGTTCTTGATCCAGTCCGGCAGCAGCGAATTCTGCGACTGGGTGATGAACTGCTGCAACTGACTGATATAACCCGGCAGACGCTGGGCGAAATCGTTGAACTGGCTGACGAGCACCGGAATGAGGATCATCAGTGCCAAGGCGAAGACGATGACGAAGGCAATGAGGATGCCGACTGTCGCCATCATGCGGCTTAGGCCAAGGCGCTCCAGCCGATCGGCCACCGGATCCAGGAAATAAGCGATCGCCATGCCGGCGATGAAAGGCAAAAGGATCGAACTGAAGACATAAAGAAAGGCGATGAAAAAGACGAGCACGGCCAGCCAGAAGAAGATCTGGCGCTTGAGACTGTTGCCGCTGACATGCTGTGGCATCGTTTCCCCGCTGATCGCTCGCCGCCGCTGAATGCCGCATCCGATCCGACGCGGCCATTCAGCACATAGGATGCAGGCGCAAAGATGGTCAACCCTGTTGCGCCAAATCCCGAAAAGGCTACGGGAAGACGCGGGAAATTGGGGGCTTTTCCCATGCAGCGCTTGCATAAACGCCCCTGTCATGCAATTGCGACCGGCAGATGACGCGGCATGTTAGCCGCACGAAAATAGCCATCGGAGACCAGCATGAGCCAGTCTGGGAAAAACGGCCTGACCTACAGCGATGCGGGCGTCGACATCGATGCCGGCAACCTCCTCGTCGAGAAGATCAAGCCGGCGGTGCGCTCGACGCGCCGCCCTGGCGCCGATGGCGAGATCGGCGGCTTCGGAGGGCTCTTCGACCTCAAGGCCGCGGGCTTTACCGATCCGGTTCTGGTTGCCGCCAATGACGGCGTCGGCACCAAGCTGAAGATTGCGATCGACGCGGACTACCACGACACCGTCGGCATCGACCTCGTCGCCATGTGTGTCAACGATCTCGTCGTGCAGGGCGCCGAGCCGCTGTTCTTTCTCGATTATTTCGCGACCGGCAAGCTCGATCCCGACCAGGGTGCGGCAATCGTCGGCGGCATCGCCGCCGGCTGCCGCGAGGCAGGCTGTGCGCTGATTGGCGGCGAAACGGCCGAAATGCCGGGCATGTATTCTTCCGGCGATTATGATCTGGCCGGTTTTGCCGTGGGCGCTGCCGAACGCGGTAAGCTCCTGCCATCAGGCGATATCGCCGAGGATGATGTGATCCTCGGCCTCGCCTCCTCCGGCGTCCATTCCAACGGATTCTCGCTGGTGCGCAAGATCGTTTCGCTCTCCGGCCTCGGCTGGGATGCGCCGGCGCCGTTTGTCGAAGGCAAGAAGCTCGGCGAAGCGCTGCTAGAGCCGACCCGCATCTATGTGAAGCCGCTCCTGAAGGCGATCCGCGAGACGGGAGCGCTGAAGGCGCTTGCCCATATCACCGGCGGCGGCTTCCCGGAGAATATTCCGCGCGTGCTGCCGAAGCATCTGGCTGCCGAGATCGATCTTGCGGCCGTCAAGGTGCCGCCGGTCTTCTCGTGGCTCGCCAAGACGGGCGGCGTCGAATCCAAGGAAATGCTGCGCACCTTCAACTGCGGTATCGGCATGATCGTCGTCGTCGCCCAAGAGAATGTCGGCGCGGTATCGACGGCTCTCGAAGCCGAGGGCGAGACGGTCGTCACGCTCGGCCGCATGATTGCCCGCGACGAAGGCGCTGCCGGCACGGTCTACAAGGGCACGCTTGCCATATGAGCACGCCGCGCAAACGCGTCGTCGTCTTCATTTCGGGTGGCGGCTCCAACATGATGGCGCTGGTTGCGGCGGCCAAGGCAGCCGATTATCCGGCCGAGATCGTCGGCGTGATTTCCGACAAGGCCGATGCAGGCGGACTTGCCAAGGCTGATGCCGAGGGCATCGCCACCTTCGCCTTCCCCCGCAAGGACTATGCCAGCAAGGAGGCGCATGAGGCGGCGATCTTTGCGGCGCTCGACACGCTTTCCCCCGACATCCTTTGCCTCGCGGGCTACATGCGGCTGCTGACGCCGACATTCATCCAACGCTACGAAGGCCGGATGCTCAACATCCACCCTTCCCTGCTGCCGCTGTTTCCCGGCCTGCATACGCATCAACGGGCGATCGACGCCGGCATGCGGATAGCCGGCTGCACGGTGCATTTCGTCACCGAAGGCATGGACGAGGGGCCGGTGATCGGCCAGGCCGCCGTCCCAATTCTTTCAGGCGACACAGCCGATAGCCTGGCCGCCCGGGTGCTCACCGTCGAGCACCAGATCTATCCGCAAGCCTTGCGGCTGTTTGCCGAAGGCCGGGTGTCGATGGACGGCGGCAAGACCGTCGGCGCTGAGGGTTCTATTACCACGCCCAGGGCTCAACTGATTTCGATGATCGGCGACCGCGCTTAGGCCGCCAGTGCCCGCAACGGATGAAGCGTGCCGTCGCTGTAGACGAAGCGGCCGCCGCGGAAGGTGGCGCGGATGCGGTTGATATCGCCCGGCTCGACGACGACCAGGTCGGCGCGCTGGCCGATGGCGATCTCGCCGCGGTCCAGGAGACCGGCAGAACGAGCCGCATTGCCGGTCGCCATGGCAACGGCTGCCGGCAGGCCGCCCTCCACCATGTCAGCAAGCTTGAAGATGCCGGGCACGAAGGCGGCCGGATGATAATCGGCGGCGATGACGCTGAGCAGTCCGGCCCTTGCAGCATCGAGCGCGCTCAGATTGCCCGACATCGACTGGCCGCGAAGCGCGTTCGGCGCGCCCATCAGCGTCCAGAGGCCGCGGCGGCGCGCCTCTTCCGCCGCAGATGCAGTGACCGGAAACTCGCTGATGGTGACGCCGAGATCGTGCATTTCTGCAACTTTTTCGACACTGTCGTCGTCATGCGAGGCAAGCGACAGCTTATGCTTCAGAGATAGCGCGACAATCTCCTTCAGCTTGGCCTCGATTTCGGGGTTGTTGCGCATGGCGATACGCTTGGCGACGATCTCGGCTGCCATTTCCTCGGAGATGGCACGACGCTCGGAAATACTGAGGATATAGCTCTGCAGATTGTTGTACTGGCCCTGGCCAGGCGTGTGGTCGGTCAGGGAGACCATGTCGATCTGGTCGGCATTGAGCAGGCGCTCGAGCGCGGGCGCTGCGCCGACATTGGTGATTTCATAGCGGGCGTGGACGCGGTGGTCGATCAGGAGATTGTCGCGCAGGCGGTTGATTCCCTCGATCACAGCTGACGTCGTCTCCAGCGAGCGGACGTGCCCGTAGACGCTTTCGGTCGCAAAGGAGACGGCGGCGAAGGCCGTCGTGACACCGGCGGCGGCAAGCTTCTTGTCGAGCTCGTGGATACCGAAATCGATCGGCATATGCGCATTCGGCCGCGGTGCAATCTCGCGCTCGATCATGTCGCCATGCAGGTCGACGAATCCCGGCATCAGCAGCCGCCCACCACCATCGATGGCAGCACCCGCGACCGGCTCCGGCCTGATCTCGGCGATGGCGCCATCTTCAACACGCACGGAACCTTCCCTCACCACCTCGTCTGGGAGAACGAGGGTGAAATTGCTGAGCCACATGGGCTTTCTCCTGACCGTATCCGATGATTGACAAGCCGCAGCGGATAGAACCGCTTCGTGACAGTCGTATGAAATTCTGAGTCCTATTACCTTAATGCGGAACCTGCGTTTGGGAAATGGTCCGACTCACCGGCGACGGATTCGCTGTCATCGATCCAGTCCGCACCTCCTCGCGGAACCAGCGATCTCGGACTGCGATATTGACTAGTTATAATCTAACTAGTATTAAAATGACTATGACAACAATCAAACGCTCTCCAATCGCGCTCGCTGTCCTTGCCATGCTGACGGAAGAGCCGCTGCATCCTTACCGCATGCAGCGCCTCATCAAGGAGCGCGGCAAGGACGAGGTGATCAATGTCACGCAGAGGGCGAGCCTTTATCAAACAATCCAGCGGCTCGAACGCGAGGGTTTGATCACCCCGCAGAAAACAGTCCGGGATGACAAGCGTCCCGAGCGGACGGTGTACGAGATAACCGAGAAGGGCCGCGACGTCGCGCTGGACTGGATGCGGGCGATATTGTCGACCCCAACGCGGGAATATCCGGAATTCCCCGCGGCCATATCGTTTCTTCCTCTGCTTACACCTGATGATGTGGCGAGCCAGCTTGAGGCCAGAGCAAAAGCCATCGAGTCGGAGCTTTGCCGCATCGACGATGCCCTACAGGAAGCGCAGGCTGTTCCAAGGCTCTTCCTTCTGGAGATGGAATATCTCCGGGCGCTTCACGCAGCCGAATTGTCCTGGGCCAACATTGTTGTCGGGGACCTGCGCGCCCAGCGCATCACCTGGACGGAAGAGTGGCTGAAGCAGATTGCCGCGAAGTTCTCCATCGATCCCAAATTAGACCAGGACTAACGACCATGAAGGTTTTGATTATCGGCGCCGGGACTGGCGGTTTGGCGCTCGCTCATCTGCTGAAGCAGGCTGGCGTTTGCATAGCGGTGTATGAGCGCGACCTCGCGCCGAACGCCGACACCGGTGGTTATCGCGTCGGCATCAGCCCGGCGGGAAGCCGAGCGCTGAAAGCCTGTATCCCCGGCGAACTCTACGATCTCTATGTCGCCACCTGCGCCAGGTCGCCGCGCTATTTCAACATGCTCACCGAACAGCTGGGCGAAGTGCTGAGTTTCGACATCGATGATGCGAGCCCGAACGCTCTCGATGGTGAAAAGAACGTCATTCGAAAGACGCTGAGGCGGGTTCTGCTCAGAGGACTTGAAGACGACGTCTTCTTCGGGAAGACGCTTGAAACTTACACAAACAACGCCGACGGATCGGTCACCGCTTGCTTTCAGGATGGAAGCTTCGCGACAGGTGATGTCCTGGTGGGAGCTGATGGCACGCGTTCGGCTGTACGCAAGCAACGCCTGCCGGAAGCGCGTCTGGAAGACACGGGGATCATGTCGCTCGGGGGCAAAGTTCCTATGACGGTCGAGACGAAAGCTCTGCTGTCGGACAAAATGTTCAAAGGCATGTCGCTGATTATGGCGCCGATGGGCTTCGGCGCAATCGTTCACTCGCTCGAGTTCGCCGATACGAGAAGCGACCCGGGTTTTGCCGCTCGTTGGCCGGATTTCGTCGAAGCACTCGACGAGGACAGCATCGGCTGGGGCCTATGGGGCGCTCAGCAGAATTTCCCGCGGGACCCGGCCGGCCTGAGCGGCGAACAATTGCGAGAGCTTGGCTTGGAGATCACTCGGGACTGGCACCCGCACTTGCGCGCACTCATCCGCATGACGGCGCCCTCGACGATCCACGACGTCAAGATGAGGACCTCCGTCCCGCTGACGCCCTGGACGAGTTCGAATGTCACTCTGCTCGGTGACGCCGTCCATACGATGACGCCCGGACGAGGCGCGGGCGCCAATACGGCGCTTCGCGACGCGGCTCTGCTTGGACGCATGCTGGTCGAAGCGGACCAGGGTCGAAAGCCGCTCCTCGAAGCCATACAGGCCTACGAAGTCGAGATGCTTCGCTATAGTACCGAAGCAGTCCAAGAATCGAAAAAGCAGATGGATGCCGGCGATCTGGCCCATCGGCCGATTGTCGGCAGATTTCAGCTCGCTGCGACGCGCGGCGCCATGCGCACCATCAATGCAATACCTGCACTAAAGCGGCGCGCCTTCCGGCAGATGATGCGAGTTCGCGGAGAAAACTAAGCCGGTCGCGGATCATGTCGATCCGCCCTGGAGGCAACTTGGCGAACCAGGTCTCGATCGCCTCGCCCGCTATCGAAGTTTGCTCTTGTTCAGCAGCGCCCAGTGCAGCAGCACAATCGTCTTGGCGTCGAAGATTTCGCCGGTTTCGATCATCCGGGCGGCCTCGTCGAGCGGGATTTCGAGGACCTCGATATCCTCGTGTTCCTCGTCCAGGCCGCCGCCTTCCGCGACGCGGTCGGCGGTATCGATCAGGGCCGCGAAGTAATGGACGACTTCGGTGATGGCGCCCGGGGTGGAATAGGCTTTGAAGAGAAAGCGTGCCTCGCGCAGGCGATAACCGGTCTCCTCCATGGCCTCGCGGCGGATCGCCGCCTCGGGATGGTCGTCATCGAGAAGGCCGGCCGGTACCTCGATCATCCAGGCGGGATCGCCGTTGAGATGAACGGCCAGACGGAACTGGCGGACGAGAACGACGAGATCGCGCTTGGGATCATAGAGCAGGATGCAGGCGGCGGGCGTGCGGTGATAGACTTCGCGCTTTAGCCGCTGGGTCGCCCCCTTGCGGTCGATGTAGTCGAGCAAATAGCTGCTTAGCCGCGTCCACCCGTTCGACAGCGTTTGCTCGCTGACGATCTTCACCCGTGATTTCGGCTGCATCATGCTGCGTCCCTGCGAAGCCAGACCTTGTTGTCGTGCACGGCCGCTCCGCCGTAGGGCGCGACCGGGTCGGCGCCGGTCAGCACGTTGATGCCCTCGCCATCGACATGCGCCTTGTTCGGCCAGAGACCCTCGGCAATCAGCACGCCGGGTTTGACCTCATTGGTGACACGGGCATGGATGCGCAGATCGCCGCGGCAGTTGCCGATGCGGACGAGATCGCCATTGGCGATGCCGTTGGCTTCGGCGTCCGCCGGGTTGATCATCACCTCGGGGCGACCCTCTTTCTGACGAGAGGTCTTGGTCTCGGAAAAGCTCGAATTCAGGAAGTTGCGCGCGGGCGACGTAGCGAGACGGAAAGGATGCTCGGCATCGGCGACTTCGATGACATCGACCTGATCAGGAAAAGTCGGCAGCTCGGCATAAGGGCCAAGCGTGCCGACCGAAGCCGGGGGCTTGTTCGGCGCGGGATCGTTCACCCAGTCTGGACGGAAGTGGAACTTGCCGTCGGGATGGGCGAAGCCGTTCAGAAAATGCGCCTCCTCGAAGGCCGGCTGCCGATCGAACCATTTATGCTCGAGGAAATGGTCATAGTCCGGCAGGTCGCTTGCCGCCAGCAGGCGGTCGACCATCTCGCGCGCCGTGAAGCCGAAGCCAGGGCGATCGGCGACACCGAGACGTTTTGCCAGTTCTTCGATGACGAAGAGATTGGTGCGCACGGTCGGCGGCGGCTCGACGAGCTTCGGCCCCAGCAAGATGTGGTTCTGGCCGCCGGCGCGGTAGATGTCGTCATGCTCGACGAACATGGTGGCGGGGATGACGATATCGGCCATGTCGGCCGTCTCGGTCATGAACTGCTCATGGACGGCGACGAAGAGATCGTCGCGGGCAAAGCCGCGCTTCACCAGCCGCTGTTCCGGCGCGATATTTACCGGATTGGTGTTCTGGATCAGCATTGCTGTGACCGGGCCGCGATGGCGGAGTGCGACGGCATCGCCGGTCAGCGCACGGCCGATCTGCGACTGGTCGATCATGCGGATATCGGCATCCTTCATCGACTTGCCGGTCAGCTCCACATTGTTCATGCGGAAGATATCGCTGTTCGAATGGAAGGCGCCGCCGCCCTCATATTGCCAGGAGCCGAGGACGGTGGCGATCGAGGCGGCCGCATGCATGGCGACCGCGCCGTTGCGCTGGCGGGTAAAGCCGTAGCCCAGGCGGAAGAAGGTCTTCTTCGTCGTGCCGACGAGACGGGCGAAGTCTTCGATCTCATCGGCCGAAAGGCCGGTGATATCAGCAGCCCATTGCGGCGTCTTCGTTCCCAAATGCGCTTCGAGACCGGCAGGATCGTCGGCATATCTGGCCATATAGTCACGATCGGCGTAGCCGTCGCGGAAGGCAATATGCATGACGGCGCAGGCAAGGGCCGCGTCGGTGCCGGGCCTGACGATGAGAGCCATGTCGGCCTGCTTCATCGTTGGATTGTCGTAGATGTCGACGACGACGATCTTCGCACCGCGCTCCTTGCGGGACTTGATGGCGTGGGTCATCACGTTGACCTGGGTCGAGACCGCGTTGGTGCCCCAGATGACGACGCAATCGGTCCGGCCCATCTCGCGCGGATCGGGGCCGCGCAGCACGCCGGTCGCCATCGTGAAGCCGGTCCAGGCAGGGTTGGTGCAGATCGACGAGAAGAAACCGGAATAGCGCTTGGCATGACGCAGGCGATCGATAGAGTCGCGCTGCACCCAACCCATGGTGCCGGCATAGAAATAGGGCCATATGGCCTCGCTGCCGTCCCGTGCCTCAGCCTTCACGAAGGCTTCGGCGATCTCATCCAGCGCATCGTCCCAGGAAATTTGCTGCCACTGCCCTGCTCCCTTGGCGCCGGCACGGCGCAAGGGATGCATCAGGCGGTCGGGATGGTAGAGCCGCTCGGCATAACGGGCGACCTTGGCGCAGATGACGCCCGCGGTGTAGGAATGATCATTGGCGCCGCGTACGCGGCCGATGCGACCATCCTCTGATATCTCGACCTCCAGCGCACAGGTGGAGGGACAGTCGTGCGGACAGGCTGTGTGGCCGACCCTGTTGTCCGGCTTCGGGGATTTGGCGTGAATGGGGGTCGCAATGTTCATGGCCTTTGTATATTGCAAGGCTTCTACGGCCAAAAGCCACAAAAACTGCCAATAACGCGAATTCATACGGACATCAGCGAAAATGAACTACCGCCACATCTATCATGCGGGCAATTTTGCCGATGTGCTGAAACATGCCGTGCTGGCGCGGCTGATCCGCTACATGCAGAAGAAGGACGGGGCATTCCGCGTGCTCGACACACATGCCGGCATCGGGCTCTACGACCTCTCCTCCGAGGAAGCGCAAAAAACCGGCGAATGGCTTGAGGGCATCGGCAAGCTGATGGAGGCGGAACTCGGGCCGCAGGTTTCCGAACTGCTCGAACCCTACCTCTCGGCCATCCGCGAACTCAATCCCGAAGGCGGCATCCGCTTCTACCCCGGATCGCCGAAGCTTGCGCGCATGCTGTTCCGGCCGCAGGACCGGTTGTCGGCGATGGAGCTGCATCCAGAGGATTTCGCCCGCCTGCACCGGCTGTTCGAGGGCGATCACCACGCCCGCATCACCGAGCTCGACGGCTGGCTGGCGCTTGGCGCGCATCTGCCGCCGAAGGAGAAGCGTGGCATCGTGCTCGTCGATCCGCCCTTCGAGGAGGAGGACGAATACGAGCGCCTGGCCAAGGGTCTGGAAAGAGCCTATCGCCGCTTTCCCGGCGGCACCTATTGCCTGTGGTATCCGCTAAAAAAGGGTGCGCCGGTCAAGGAATTCCACGAAATGCTGCAGGCGCTCGACATCCCGAAGATGCTCTGCGCCGAGCTCACCGTGCGCAGCGACCGCGGCATGACGGGGCTGACGGGCTCCGGCCTCATCATCGTCAATCCGCCCTTCACCCTGAAGGACGAGTTGCACCAAATGTTGCCGGCGCTGAAGGATCATATGGCGCAGGACCGCTTCGCCTCGCACCGCGCCTTCTGGCTGCGCGGGGAGAACAAGACGGTCAAGGACGATCCAGAATCTTGAAACGCGCATAACCCCGAAAATCGATTCCGATTTTCGGGGTTATGCGTTAGCTTCGGGAACAATCTGCGCCGCAAGTCCACAATCTCGTCAGGTGTCCCATGAAGCTCCTCTGCTCACCCGCCTCGCCCTATTCCAGCAAGGTGCGGATGGCCGCGCATTTTCTGGGCCTCGAGGTGAACGCGATCCGGGTCGATACCAACACCGGACCGGCGATCCTGGTGGACAACAATCCCCTCGGCAAAATCCCGACGCTGCTGACCGATGATGGAGCTTCGATATTCGACAGCGTGGCGATCATGCATTTTTTCGACCGGCTGACGAAGGGCGGGCTCTACCCTTCCAAGAAGGGCAAGCGCACGGATGCGGAGGTCCTGGAAGCGCTCTGCGACGGCATCTGCGACTGCCTGCTGGCGATCGTCTACGAGCGGCGCTTCCGCGACGAGGAAAAGGTTCATCAGCCCTGGATTGACCGCCAATGGAAGAAAGCGACGGCCGGGCTCGCCCATCTCGGCGCCAAGCCGCCGAAAACAGGCAAGAAGCTCAACGGCGGACATTTCGCCCTGGCCGCCACGCTTGATTATCTCGACCTGCGCTTCAAGGGCCAATGGGAAGCCGATCATGCGCCGTTGATCGAGTGGCTCGCGCAATTCGAAAAGAAATTCCCTGCCCATCGCGAGCTCAAAGCCAGCGCTTGACCCGAAGACGCGGACAGCAAAAAGCCGGGCGACGTGCCCGGCTTCTTTGTATTTGCATGTTCAGTCGGCTTAGAACTTGACGCCGATACCGAGCTTGACGCTGTTCTCGTCGTAACCGCGCGAGAAGCTGCCGGAGTCGAGGTTGTAGTCCTTGCTCTGGTAGTCCGAGTAGCGATATTCCAAGCGCGTCGTGATGTTGTTGGTCACGAAGGCTTCGACGCCGGCGCCGACCGTGTAGCCGTAGGCCGTCTTGCTCTCGGACGAGGTGTCGTCCGAAACCTTGACGTTGCCGAGGGCGAGACCAGCCGTGCCGTAGAGCAGGAAGGGGTTCATGTCGTAGCCGACGCGGCCACGCACGGAGCCATTCCAGCCATACTTGTTCTTGACGCCGCCCGAAGAGACGTCGTCGCCGCTGTAGCCGAGATCGGATTCAACGCCGTAGACGATCTGGCCCTGCTGCCAGTTGTAGCCGGTGAAGACCTGGCCGCCGAAACCGTAGGTGTGGCGGTCGGAACCGAAGTTACCCATGTTGTAGGTGCCGGCGCCGCCGAGGTAGAAGCCCTCCCAGTTGCCGGCGGGCTTGACCGGAGCGTCCTGGGCAACCGGCGCTTCCGGAACCTGGTCGACGGCATCAGCCGCCTGAGCTGCCGAAACGCCAGCAATCGCAAAAGCGGAGGCCATAAGGCCAGCAATGAGTACACGCATACTTTTCTCCTTTCAGTCCCGCGCCGCTTATCATCTGTCTCTCAGCGAAGCATTAGCGGGAAAATTGCCAGATGTCCCTTCCGGATCGAGACTGAAATTGGAACTGAAATGCGGATTTGAAAGAGCCAAATTGTGATATCATTGTGGCTGGCACGTGGCCGAAATTCGATGTTGCTTGCGAGCAACATACACTTCATTAACCCTACTGAATGGTTAAACCGAAAATACTTATTTTAGGAAATCGCATTCTTAAATAATACATCGAATATCTCGCTCACGAACGCAACGGCAGCGGCCTATTTATATAATCTCCGCCCGCCCCTATATAGTCTGCAGACAGACTCGCGGCATCAGAAAGCAAGATTTTGAACCACAAAAGACTTCGCTCGGCCCTCGTAACGGGAGCCGCAAAAAGAATAGGCCGGGCAATCGCCGAAGACCTTGCTGCAAATGGATTTTCCGTCGCGATCCACGCGAACGGTTCCATCGGAGAGGCCGAAGAGGTGGCGGCGGAATTGCGGCGAAAGGGATATAGGGCGGTCGCCATACCGGCCGACCTCACCGATATCGGCGAAACAAGCGCGCTCGTCAAAAAGGCGTCGGAAGCGCTCGGTCCTCTCGATCTGCTCGTCAACAACGCCTCGATCTTTCGCCAGGATTCGGCCCGCAGCTTCGATGCGGAGACGTGGGCGCAACATTTCGACATTCATGTACGGGCGCCTTCCATACTTGCCGCTGTTCTAGCCGAACAGTTGCCCCATGATGCGAGTGGGCTGATCGTCAACATCATCGACCAGCGCGTCTGGGCGCTCAATCCGGGCTTCTATTCCTATACGCTTTCGAAGGCAGCACTCTGGACGGCGACGCAGACGATGGCGCAGACCTTCGCGCCGAAGCTGCGCGTCAACGCCATCGGCCCCGGCCCGACGGTGCGCAGTGCGCGGCAGTCGGAAGAGGACTTCCAGGCTCAGATCGACGGGCTTATCATGAAGGCGGGGCCGGGATTCGGCGAGTTCGGACAGACGGTCCGCTTTCTCTTCGATACGCCCTCGATCACCGGCCAGATGATTGCCCTCGACGGCGGCCAGCACCTTGCCTGGCAGACGCCCGATGTGGCGGAGATTACGGAATGAACGGACGAAAGCTGCCGGATGGCGGCGTTCTCTACGACGATACGGACGAGAGCGAAGACGATATCGAGGTGGAAGGCGATGTTTCCGCCTCGCCCCTTGCGGCAGCGGTCGACTGGAACGCAGGCAGCCTCAATGAGACCGGGCTGATCGGCGCGGAACTGATCGGTGAACTCGTTAAGCGGCTGCCGAACAGCCCCGGCGTCTACCGCATGTTCAATGCCGAAGGCGACGTGCTCTATGTCGGCAAGGCGCGCAGTCTGAAGAAGCGCGTCAACAACTATGCCGTCGGCCGCGTGCATTCCAACCGCATCGCCCAGATGGTGCGCCAGACGGCGAACATGGAATTCGTGACGACGCGCACGGAAACCGAAGCGCTGCTTCTGGAAGCGAATCTGATCAAGCGCTTACGGCCGCGCTTTAACGTGCTGCTGCGCGACGACAAATCCTTTCCTTATATCCTCATCACCGGGGATCACCGGGCGCCTGCCATTTTCAAGCATCGCGGCGCAAGGGCGCGAAAGGGTGATTATTTCGGACCTTTCGCTTCGGCCGGCGCGGTCGGGCGAACGATCAATTCACTGCAGCGCGCCTTCCTGATCCGCACCTGCACCGACAGCGTCTTCGAAACACGCACGCGCCCTTGCCTGCTCTATCAGATCAAGCGCTGTTCCGGGCCCTGCACGCACGAGGTCAGCGATGCGGGATACGCCGAACTGGTGCAAGAGGCGAAGGACTTCCTGTCCGGCAAGAGCCAGAAGGTGAAGTCGCATATGGCCGAAGCCATGAACCAGGCGGCCGAGGATCTCGATTTCGAGCGGGCGGCGATCTATCGCGATCGCCTGGCGGCGCTTTCGCATGTGCAGAGCCACCAGGGCATCAATCCGGCCGGCGTCGAGGAGGCTGATGTTTTCGCCATTCATCACGAGGGCGGCATTTCCTGCATCCAGGTGTTCTTCTTCCGCACCGGCCAGAACTGGGGCAACCGCGCCTATTTCCCGAAAGCCGACCCGCAGCTTTCCAGCGCCGAAGTGCTGAACTCCTTCCTCGCACAGTTCTACGACGACAAGCCGGTGCCGAAGCAGATCATGCTGTCGGAAACGGTCGAGGAGCTGGAACTGCTCGCCGCGGCGCTCAGCGAAAAGGCCGGCCACAAGGTTTCCATCCTTGTGCCGCAGCGCGGCGAGAAGCGCGACCTCGTCGATCACGTCGTCGGCAATGCACGCGAGGCGCATGGGCGAAAGCTTGCCGAGACGGCGTCGCAGTCACGGCTGCTCGAAGGTTTCAAGGAGACGTTCGGGCTTGCCTATGCGCCGCAGCGCATCGAGATCTACGATAACTCGCACATCATGGGCACCAATGCCGTCGGCGGCATGGTGGTGGCGGGGCCGGAAGGCTTCGTGAAGAACCAGTACCGCAAGTTCAACATCAAATCGACCGACATTACCCCCGGCGACGACTTCGGCATGATGAAGGAGGTGATGACGCGGCGGTTCTCGCGGCTGATCAAGGAGGAAGGCATTCCGGATAGAACGGCGCAAGCTGCCGTGTCCGACGCTGCCGACATGCCCTTCCCTACCTGGCCCGACGTGATCCTCATCGACGGCGGTCAGGGGCAGATGACGGCGGTGCGCGCCATCCTCGCGGAACTCGGTATCACCGACAGCGTGACGGCGATCGGCATCGCCAAGGGCGTCGATCGCGATGCCGGGCGCGAGCGCTTCTTCCCGCCGGGACGCGAGAGTTTCACGCTGCCGCCGCGCGATCCGGTGCTCTACTTCATCCAGCGCATGCGCGACGAGGCGCATCGTTTCGCGATCGGCTCGCACCGGGCGCGGCGTAAGAAGGAAATGGTCAAGAACCCGCTCGACGAGATCGGCGGCATCGGTCCGTCGCGCAAGCGCGCGCTGCTTCAGCATTTCGGCACGGCGAAGGCGGTTTCGCGCGCCGCCCTTTCCGACCTGATGACGGTGGAAGGCATATCGGAAGCGGTCGCCAGGCAGGTCTACAACCATTTCCACGACGACGCCGCGAAATAACCGGCGTCCGTCGCAAATTCCACGCAAAGGCAGTGAAAAGACAGAAAGAATGTTGACGGTCCGCGGCCAAAGCCGTCATCTACCGCATCGGCCTGAAAATCGGACTCGATTTTCAGGAAGCACGATGCGTAGATTCAAAGTGTTACAGCGTCCTTTGCGTGTCTGAAAAGGCGCGCGGCGCTGTAGCGGCGCATCAATTCAGAGAAACGATCCCATGGCATCGCGTGCGTATAGCATCCCCAATCTTCTGACCTACGGCCGCATCCTCGCCGTACCGCTGATCGTCCTCTGCTTCTTCATCGAGGGCAGGCTGTCGATCAGCAATACGGCGCGTTGGGTGGCGCTGTGGATCTTCGTCATCGCCTCGATCACCGACTTCCTCGACGGCTATCTCGCGCGCATCTGGAACCAGACGTCGAATATCGGCCGCATGCTCGATCCGATCGCCGACAAACTGCTGGTCGCCTCGATCCTTCTGCTTGTTGCGGCCGACCAGACCATCGCCGGCTGGTCGATCTGGGCGGCAATCACCATTCTTTGCCGTGAGATCCTGGTTTCGGGACTGCGCGAATATCTGGCGGCGCTGAAGGTCAGCGTGCCGGTGACGCGGATCGCCAAGTGGAAGACGACGCTGCAACTCGTCGCCATCGCCTTCCTGCTCGCCGGCCCCGCGGGCGACGAGATTTTCCCCTATACGACGCAGACCGGCATCGCCCTGCTGTGGATCGCGGCGCTGCTGACCATCTACACCGGCTACGACTATTTCCGCGCCGGACTGAAACATATCGTGGATGACGAGGAATGACCCGGCTTGTCTATTTCGCATGGGTGCGCGAACGCATCGGCAAGGGCGAGGAAGAAATCGACCTCCCCTCCTCCGTCGTCACCGTTGACGATCTCCTGAATCATTTGAAGACGCTGGGCGAAGAATATGAGACGGCGCTTCAATATCCCGAAGTGATCCGCGTGGCGCTCGACATGGAACATGTCGAACATGACGAGCCGATCGGCGCTGCACGGGAAATCGGGATATTCCCGCCGATGACGGGGGGATGAGGCGGTGATGGTGGTGCCGTGTCGCTACCCCCCTCTGTCCTGCCGGGCATCTCCCCCACAAGGAGGGAGATTGGCTGGAAGCACGAACTTCCCCAAGCAATCCACATCGCAGCCCGGCAAAACTGTAGATGGGCACGATGGTCAAGCCGCCCGTGATCTCCCTCCCTGTGGGGGAGGTGCCCGGCAGGGCAGAGGGGGGTTGGTACGGCACGCCCTCTCCATAACCTCCGCTACGGCATCAAAGCAGTTGGGGATGTTATCATGACCATCACCCCCACCATCCGCGTCCAACACGAAGACTTCGACCTGCGAACAGAGGTCGATCGCCTCTCCAAGGGCAAAGCCGGCATCGGTGCAGTCGTGACCTTCTCCGGCCTCTGCCGCGATGAGGGCGGGACGCTGGCTGCCCTCGAACTCGAGCATTATCCCGGCATGGCCGAAGCCGAGATGACCCGCATCGGCGAACTCGCCATCACGCGCTTCGGGCTTCTCGGCCTGACCGCCATCCACCGTTACGGCAAGATCGCAGCCGGCGAGAATATCGTGCTGGTCGTCGCAGCCGCGCCGCATCGGCAGGCAGCGTTTGACGGCGCCAGTTTCGTCATGGATTTCCTGAAGACCGCAGCCCCCTTCTGGAAGAAGGAGCACGGCAAGGATGGCGAGGCCGGTGATTGGGTCGCGGCCAGAGACGCGGACGATGCGGCACGCGACAAGTGGAAATGATCAGAGAACAACGCGCTCCCTACGGCTCATGACCAAGAGCAGGACGAGCAGGGAGAAGATGACCAGATCGCGCCAGACGAAGGGGCCATAGGCGCCCCATAGGGTTTCGACGACGGCGAGCCCGGCGGCGCCGCCTGCCGAGCGTAGCGGGTCGGAGTAGCCGCCGACAGCCGCGATCAACAGCACTTTCAGCCCGAACATCAGGCCTGCGCCGAAATCCATCGAGCCGTAATAGAAGGTCGCCAGGATGCCGCAGATCGTGGCGACGAGGGCGGCCGCCGCATAAGCGACGAGAAAGACGCGGTTGGCGCTGGTGCCGCAAAGCTCGGCGGCCAGCGGATCGTCAGTGACGGCACGCCAGATGCGACCCCAGGCCGTGTGCCTGAGGATCAGCGCGCCGATCGCGACGACGGCGCACATCAGCACCGTATCGATCAATTGTATGTAGGTGAGCGTCACCTTGAACAGACCGTCGCTCCAGAAGACAACGACGTCGTTCAGGAACGGCGGCAACCAGATGGCCCGGGTATCGGCGGCAAGCCGGGCGGTCTCCATCAGCACGATCATCATGCCGAGGGCGGCGACGATGACGGTGTTCGGCGACTTTTTGACCAGCGGCATCATGATCGCGCGGCCAATCCATATGCCTGCGCCCAGCGAATAGACAATGGAGGCGCAGGCGCCGATGGCAAGAGCCGCCGGCAGCACCAGCCAGAATCTGACATAAGCGAGTTCGGTGAACAGCAGCAGGATCTGGCCCGAGAAGGCGAAAATTGCCCCATAGGTGATGTCTGCCCGCTTCGTCACGCCGAAGGCCACGGCATAGCCGAAAGCTAGCGCGGCATAGAGAGCCGCGAGCGGAACCGCATTCGCCAGCTGCTGCAAGAGATAGGCCATTCCAGACACTCCGGATCATTGAAAATATAACTGGTAAAATGCGTTTAGCCAGTTATATTTTCAGCATGATCTTTTCCTGGACCCCTCACCGCTTCTCCGGCGGCGCGCTGGCGCTCGATGTCGCCAACAGTGTCGTCCTGCGCCACGACACGACGCGGCGGGTCGACCGTTTCGCGGTCAGGGACCAGATGCGCAGCTTCCCGCACGCTGCCGCCGAATTCTGCGCCGAACGCGCCCTCTTCGGCGACATCGCGCCGGTAACGCCAGAACAGGAGGTGGATTTTATCGCCCTGCGGGAAGCGATCGACCTCTATTTCCGGAAGCGTATACTTGATGGCGACGACGACCAATTGCTGGCCGGCCTGCTGGAGGCGCTGGCGAAGACGTTGCGTGGCACAAGCTCCGGCAATCTGGCCGCGGCGACTGCCCATTCAGTACTCCGGCTGATCGCCATGCCCGACCCGGAGCGCATGAAGATCTGCGGCAATTGCGGCTGGCTGTTCATCGATCGCAGCAAGAACAGGAGCCGCGCCTGGTGCGACATGGCGGTCTGCGGCAACCGCGCCAAGGCGAACCGGCATTATCGCCGCAAGAAGGAGGAGACGCCATGAGGAAACACCTGATCGTAGCGACGGCAGCAATCAGCCTTCTGCTTGCGGCCTGCCAGCGCCAAGCCGAAAATCTGGTCGAGGTCACCGGCCATCTGTTCGTTTTCAACTATCGTGTGGCAAGCGCCACCTATCTGCTGACGCTGAAGAAGACAGGGCCTATCCCTGACGGGTCCGTCATCATCGCCGAATTCGAAAACCCGCAGGGTGGCGATCCGCTGGTGCTGAACCAGAAAATCTACCCGATCGACGACAAGATAGCGCTACAGAGCGAAAATCTGCACTGCGTGCGCAAGGATCGTCCCTATTCGGTGAATGTCCGGCTGGTGGATAGGGATGGCAAGGTGCTTCAGGAATTGAAGACGCAGTTCCGGTCCGACCTCGACCAGACCGTCCTACCGAGCAAGCCGCTCGTCGTCGGTGCGCTTTATGACAAGAACCCGGAGGTCTTCAAGCCTGATGGCAGCGTCGATTTTTCGAATACCGACAAGTGCCCGGCATAGAAGAAATGCCTGCATAGAAAAAGCCGGAGCGAGGCCCCGGCTTTCGAGAGTCAATTCAAGGCATTGCAAGCCAATGCCGAAGCGTGGTCTCAGCCGACGACTTCAGTGTCGGAGAACCAGTACTTGATTTCCTGGGCAGCCGTTTCCGGAGCATCCGAACCGTGAACGGAGTTTTCGCCGATCGACAGAGCGTGAACCTTGCGGATCGTGCCTTCGTCAGCGTTTGCCGGGTTGGTCGCGCCCATGATCTCGCGGTTCTTGAGGATCGCGCCTTCGCCTTCCAGCACCTGGACGACGGTCGGGCCGGAGGTCATGCCTTCGACGAGTTCGCCGAAGAAGGGACGGTCCTTGTGGACGGCGTAGAAGCCTTCGGCTTCGCGGCGGCTCATCCAGACGCGCTTGGAGGCGACGACGCGCAGGCCGGCATCTTCGAGCATCTTGGTGATGGCGCCCGTCAGGTTGCGCTTGGTTGCGTCAGGCTTGATCATCGAGAAGGTGCGTTCAATCGCCATAGTCAAATCCTCTGTTTTCTCGGGAAAAGTGGGCGGTCTTTAACCGCCCCGACGCCTGAAAACAAGAGGCCGGCGGCAATTTCACGCCGCTGTCACAGTCCTGCCCCGGCTTTGGTGAAGATCGAGGCAGCGTTCGAACCAGGCCATCACGGGATCGTCTGCGGCAAGCATGGCAAGGCCGACGGATACGCGCAGCCACTGCAATGCTCCGAAGACAATATAGTCGGCAAAGAGCGGCGTCTGACCGCCGATGAAGGGCTGGAACTTCAACATATGGCGCAGCGGCTCCAGCTTGGCGCCGAAGGTGGCCTTCTCGGCGTCGCTGTCGGCGGCAAAGACTTCCAACGGCTTGCCGAGACGGGCCTCACGGCTTTCGCGGAAATAGGCCTTGTCTCCCTCATCAAGGATCGCGTGAATGTCGAGAAGGGCGATCCGCATGATCGCCGGATGGATGACCATCTGCGAATAGCCTTCCACCATGCGCGACAGAGCCTTGCCACCCTCCCCTTTGAACAGCGACGGCCGTTCGGGATAGGCCTCTTCCAGATAGAGGGCGATCTCGAAACTATCGGATATCAGCCGGCCATTGTCGTCGAGCACAGGGACGATCGACGAAACACCGCCGCCGATCGCGCGGATGCGGGCGTAGGTGGTCGGAATCTCCTCAAAATCGAGCCCCTTATGCGCCAGCGCCATCACCGCCTTCCAGCAATGGGGCGAAAAGAAGTGGTGCTCGTCGGCGCCGCAGAGGGAATAGAGCGCTCTGGTCATAACAGTCCTTTCGAGATTGCAGCTCCCTCCATTTCACGACAGAAGACGCCTGTGATCAAATCAGGAAATTTCATGGGCACATCACTGCGACTTACTGGGAAACCGGGCTAGACTGCGGCGAGGATGAGGGGGATCAGATGCTCAGGCAGTACAGAATGTTCGCCGCCTATAATGGCTGGGCCAACGCCCAGGTCTATGCGGCCGCGGCCGAACTCAGCGACGCGGAATTCCGCAGCGACCGCGGCGCCTTTTTCGGCTCGCTCCACCGAACACTCAATCATCTGCTCGTCGCCGACCGGATATGGATGAAGCGCTTCACCGGCACCGGCGAAGCGCCGACGACGCTCGATGCCGTGCTCTTCGAAGAGCTGGATGCGCTTGCCGCGGCACGCAAGGCGGAGGACGAGCGTATCATTGCCTGGACAGCCACGCTTGATGAGGCAACCCTTGCCGCCAGCTTCACTTATTCGCCGCTGATGCAGTCGGTCGAGATCACTCAACCGCTGTGGGCGGCGCTCTCGCATCTCTTCAACCACCAGACCCACCATCGCGGCCAGTGCCACATGACGCTGACCGCGCTCGGCAAGCCGAGCCTTCAGCTTGATCTCATCTACTTCCTGCGCAGCGAGGGCCGTGAGTGGATGTAACACTTCCACCATCAAGACTGCATTAACCGCCTTTACCGGTTCCGCCGCCAATCCGGCGTTTTCCTTGGTAAATTCAGCCTCTCTTAAAAGCTTGCGGGCATAGCGGAACATAGGAAAAAGAGGCTGGGCCGCGAGGGATCGTCATGCAGAATGCAAGCGCAAACGCACTGGTGGCGCACGAAGCCGGACGTCCGGCGCCGATGGCGGATATCCAGAAGATCGCCCAGCATATGGCGCGCCTGAACGTCGCCGCCCTGCCGCGCAACTACGAACTCTTCCACGAGGCGATCATCGGGCTCAATCCGGGCCTTGCGCAGGATATCGCTGCGCTCGGGTCCCAGCCGCAACAGGCGATGCTCGACGAACTCGGTGTCAAATACCGTCTCGTCGGCCATTGCGGCCTGGTGGGCGAAACGTCACGGAACGAGGCGAGCCGGATGCTGCGCGACGTTGCCGAGCGGCTTGCCGAAGGCCTCAGGCACAAGAACGCCTTTGCCCGCGCCTGCGGCACGATCCTGAAATCCGTCTCCAGTCACGAGGACCAGAGCCTTGCCGCCTTCCTCAGCGAGGTCGACTACCTCTCTGCTTCGCTGACGGCGGTTCTGTCGGCGGAAATGGAAATCGGCGCCAAGCTTCAGGAAGACATAAAGGCGCTTGAGGTGCTGGAACGCGGGATTTCGGCGATGCAATCGGCCACTGCGGCCGACAAGATCACCGGGCTTGCCAACCGCATCGCGCTGAACCGGGTGATATCAGAGCTCTACGAGCGCGAGGAGGGTGCAGCCGGCAGCGCGCTGATCCTAGTCGACATCGACAACTTCGCCGAACTTAAGGACAGATACGGCACGCAAGCCGGTAACAAGCTCCTGAAAAAGCTCGCAGGCCTCTTTCGCAAATCGATCAAGAAAAACGACTTCGTCGCCCGCACGGAAGCCGATGAATTTGCCTTCCTGTTTTCCAATCTCGGCATGCAGGATGCAATGGCGATCGCCGAGCGCCTGCGCGCATCCGTCGAGGACAATCTCGTCTTCGCAACGTCCGACAAGGTCAATCCCGACAGCCTCACCATCTCTATCGGCGTGGCCCTGAGCGCCGATGCGGCAACGCCGGGACAGTTGCAGGCCAACGCACGCGTGGCACTTTTCGCCGCGCAGTCGAACCCGCGCCAGCCGGTGCAGGCTTTCGGCCGCTGAGGCGGAGAAGCCCCTTGCCAGCGCACAAGCAAGCTTGGCGCGGGATAAGTGCTCTTGCCTTGACGGGCGCTTTCGGCCAAAACGCCGGCCATGATCACGATTACCGACATTTCAGCTCGCATCGTCGGGCGCCTGCTTCTCGACAATGCCAGCGTTTCGTTGCCTTCGGGCACCAAAGCTGGACTCGTCGGGCGCAACGGCGCGGGCAAGTCCACGCTGTTTCGCGTCATCACCGGCGATCTCGGCGCTGAGAGCGGATCGGTATCGATCCCGAAGGGCGCGCGCATCGGCCAGGTGGCGCAGGAGGCGCCCGGAACCGAGGATACCCTGATCGAGATCGTGCTTGCCGCCGACAAGGAGCGCGCGGCGCTGCTCGCCGAAGCGGAAACCGCCAGTGATCCGCACCGCATCGCCGAAATCCAGATGCGTCTCGTCGATATCGACGCGCATTCGGCCGAAGCGCGCGCGGCAAGCATTCTCGCCGGCCTCGGCTTCGACAAGGCGGCACAAGCCCGCCCCGCCTCCTCCTTTTCAGGCGGATGGCGCATGCGTGTCGCTCTTGCCGCCGTGTTGTTTGCCGAGCCGGACCTGCTTCTGCTCGACGAGCCGACCAACTATCTCGACCTCGAAGGCACGATGTGGCTGGAAGACTATATCCGCCGCTATCCCCACACCGTGATCATCATCAGCCACGACCGCGACCTCCTGAACAACGCGGTCAATGCGATCGTCCATCTCGACCAGAAGAAGCTCACCTTCTATCGCGGCAATTACGACCAGTTCGAGCGGCAGAAGGCGGAAGCCGACGAACTGCAGACCAAGGCCAAGGCGAAGAACGAGGCGGCGCGCAAGCATCTGCAAGGCTTCATCGACCGCTTCAAAGCCAAGGCTTCCAAGGCCCGGCAGGCACAGTCCCGCGTCAAGGCGCTCGAGCGCATGGGAACGGTCGCTGCGGTGATCGAGGATCACGTGCAGCCGATCACCTTTCCCGAGCCGGAGAAGCAGCCTGCCTCGCCGATCGTTGCGATCCAGGGCGGCGCCGTCGGCTATGAGCCCGGCAAACCGATCCTGAAGAACCTCAGCCTGCGCATCGACAACGATGATCGCATCGCCCTGCTCGGCTCGAACGGCAACGGCAAGTCGACTTTCGCGAAGTTCATCTCCGGCCGACTTGGACCGGAGAGCGGCGAGGTCAGGCTCGCGCCGGGCCTTAAGATCGGCTTCTTCGCGCAGCACCAGCTCGACGACCTCATCCCCGAGCAGTCGCCGGTGGAACATGTCCGCCGCCTGATGCCCGGCGCGCCTGAGGCAAAGGTACGCGCCCGCGTCGCCCAGATGGGGCTGGCGACCGAGAAGATGGCGACGGCCGCCAAGGATCTTTCCGGCGGCGAGAAAGCCCGCCTCCTCATGGGGCTTGCGGCCTTCCATGCGCCCAATCTGTTGATCCTCGACGAACCGACCAACCATCTCGACATCGACAGCCGCCGCGCACTGATCGAGGCGCTGAACGATTATGAAGGCGCCGTCATCCTGATCTCGCATGACCGCCACCTGATCGAGGCGACGGTCGACCGGCTCTGGCTGGTTAACGGCGGTACGGTGACGACCTTCGAAGGCGATATGGACGAATATCGCGACCTGATCGTCACTTCGGGCAAAAAAAAAGAAGAAAAGCCGCAGCTAGCTGAAGACGCGACGTCGAAGGCCGACCAGCGCAAGCTCAATGCGGAAAAGCGCGCCTCGCTAACGCCGCTCAGGAAAAAGATCAATGAAATCGAATCCTTGACGGCCAAGCTGGAGAAACAGATTCAGGCGCTTGATGCAGAACTTGCAGACCCTGTTCTCTATGAGAAGACGCCTGCCAAGGCAGCGGAAAAGGCAAAGCAACGCGGCGAGGCCGCAGCAAAGCTCGCCGCCGCAGAGGAGGATTGGCTGATGCTGTCGGCCGAATACGAAGAGGCGATGGCAGGATAGCCACAGGCTTCAAGGAAACGCGGCGAAGTGCCGCGTTTCGGCATAATTCTTGCGGCTCTCAACCGATCGTTAACCATAATTCGAAAGGTTGTCTCAACATTCGTTACCGATTTGTTGAGCCCTTTCAATGTACCGTTTCTTCGTTCTGTCCTGCATTGCCCTCGCCGCAGCGCTGTCCGGCTGCAGCACCACAAAACAATCCTCTCCCGATACATCGATCAAGACCTCCTCGGTGATTGCGCCTGAGGGACGGAAACTTGCCTACTCGGCCGATGGCGATGCCGCAGCACCTCTCCTTGCCGGCCCGCATCACCTGGCGGGGCGGGCGCTGGAAATCTCTTCGCTCGCCGATCTCAAGCTGCATGACAAGGAAGTGATCCTGAGCTTCGATGACGGTCCGGTCCCCGGTCGGACGGACAAGGTGCTGGCAATCCTCGACCAGTTCGGCGTCAAGGGCGCCTTCATGATGGTCGGCCAGATGGCCGAGATGCATCCGGCGCTCGCTCGCAAGGTGGCGATGGACGGCAACGCGATCGGCAGCCACACCTACCGGCACGCCAACCTGAGTGCACTGAGTTTCGACGCGGCGATGGCTGAGGTGACGAAGGGCGAAATGGCGGTGACCAAGGCGACCGGAACGGATGTCGCCTTCTTCCGGTTCCCCTATCTCGCCGAGAGCCACAGGCTGCGCGCCGCAATCGCCATGCGCGACCTGGTGGTTATGGATGTCGACATCGACAGCAAGGACTATTTCACCACGACGCCAGCCTCCGTGATGCAGCGGACCATGAACCTGCTGCATAAGCGCGGCAGCGGCATCATCCTGATGCACGACATCCACAAACGCACCGCGACGATGCTGCCGACCTTGCTTTCGAAACTCGAAAGCGAAGGCTACAAGGTCGTGACGCTGAAATTCAGGAAGACACAGGCGCCGAGCAATCTCGTCGCTTCGGCCGATTTCGTGACGACCCGCTGAAGCGGGTTGCCAAGTCTGGTTTGGCTGCCTAGACCTGTGCGACGTTCAACGGAACCAAGCAGGTCGGATATGAATCTTCACCTCGAAACGGATGACGATCCGAAGACGCGCCGGTTCATCGACGAACACAACGCACTCTCCGACGCGGCACTCAGAACACCCGAATTCGCCGAGGATCGGGACGCGATCAAGGCCCTGATCGAGCGGCAGGACAGGCTTATCGTCCCGGCGCGGCGCGGCGACTGGTTGTTCGACTTCCGTCAGAGCAAGGACAATCCGCTTGGCGTCTGGCTTCGCTTGCCCGCCGATCAGAATCCTCTCCCTGATGCCGATTGGGAGCCGGTCTTCGATCTCGATGCCTTCTGCGCCAACGAGGGCAAGCGCTGGAGCTGGCGCGGTGCGGTGACCTGCGCCTGGGAACCGACGAGGGTGCTGCTCAGCCTTTCGGATGGCGGCTCCGACCTCATCCGTCAGGTCGAATTCGATGCCAAGAGCAAGCAGATCGTCGAAGGGGGCTTCGACCTGCCCGCCGCACGATCGCACGCCAATTGGCTGAGCCTCGATGAGATCTGCTATTTCGGCTCCATCGATCGTTTCTCGGCGACCCGCTCGGGATGGCCGCGGGTCGGGCGGCGACTGAAACGTGGGCAGCGACCGGAAGATGCCACGATCATGTTCGAGGCTGCCGACGACGACGTCTATGGCTTCAATATCGTTATCGACCCCTCCCTATCGGGCGCTTCGGCGGCTGCCGGATTGATCAGCATTTTCGGCGCCGCCCACGAGATCGGCGTGGCGAGCGCTTTCCTCGTTGCGAACGACGGCACACAGCGGCGCATCGATCTGCCCAAAGAGGCGGACTTTCAATTCAATCGCGATCATTGCCTCTGGCGGGCAAAGACCGACGAGCGCGTTGCGACCGGAAGTCTCGTACTGCAACGCTTCGACCCAACCGCTCAGACGATGCTGGGGCCGCAGCGGATCCTGTTTCAGCCTGCCGAGGGCCAGTCCATCTCGCAGATGATGCTGATGCGCGAGTGGTGCGTCTTCATCATCTCCGATCGGCTGCGCCCGCGTCTCATGGTGCTGGATCTGACGAAGCCCGATGCCGAACAGCGCGAGATCGCGCTACCCGCAGACATGCAGACGGCTTATTTCAGGTCCCTTCACGCGGAACTGCATCTCGGCGACGATACGCTCTACATCGTCGGCCAGGGCTTTCTGCAACCTCCGACCTGCTACCGCCTGGAGCTGTCGGATCGCCGCAGAGAGGCCGAGCCGATTTTCGTCGCGGCTGCGCCGAGCTATTTCGATGCGACCGATATGTCGTCCGAGCTGCTGGAGGCTGTTTCCGAGGACGGAACGAAAGTTCCCTACCGGCTGGTCCTGCCCAAGCAATGGACCAAGGGGGCGCTGCCTGTGCTGCTTTATGGCTATGGCGGCTTCGATGTGCCGCTGTCGCCGAACTATTCCGGCGTCACCGGACGCTGGCTGGAACAGGGCGGCGCCTATGTGCAGGCCTATATTCGCGGCGGCGGCGAATTCGGGCCTGACTGGTATCGCAGCGCCAAACGGCAAGGACGAGACAAGGCCTTTGCCGATTTCGTCGCCATCGCCCGCGACCTCGTCGCTCGCGGCTACACCGTGCCGTCACGAATCGCCTGCCAGGGCGGCAGCAATGGCGGTCTGCTGACAGGCGTGATGCTGACGCGCTACCCTGACGATTTCGGCGCCGTCTGGTGCCAGGTGCCGGTTCTAGACATGATACGCTTCCACCTGTTCAGCGCAGGGCAAGCCTGGATGGACGAATATGGCGACCCTGATGTGCCGGAAGACCGGGACTTCATGCTTAGCTATTCGCCGCTTCACAATGTTGGGCCGGCGAGCGAGGTTACTTATCCGCCGATCTATATCGAAAGCTCTGCCAATGACGACCGCGTGCACCCCTCGCATGCGCGTCGCTTTGCCGCGCGGCTGGAAGAGGCAGGACACCGGCCGCTCTTTCATGAATTCGGCTCGGGCGGACACGGCGGCGACGGCAATTCCGAAGAGCGCGCCGCCCGCGCGGCGATGGGTTATAGCTTCCTTCGCCAAACTATCATGAGATAGACGGGCCATCATGCGTTAGGATGCTATAATGGCGGAGGAGAGCTTGTCGGCGCTCCTCTTTCTGCTACAAGAAGCTCAATAAATCATACTTTTCACAGGCTCGAGCGAAACACCATGTCTCCTATCAACCTCGCCATCGTCGGCGTCGGCAAGATCGTCCGCGACCAGCACCTTCCCTCCATCGCCAAGAACCCGGATTTCGCGCTCGTCGCGACGGCAAGCCGCCACGGCACGGTCGAAGGCGTCAAGAGCTACACGACGATCGACGCCATGCTGGATGCCGAACCCTCGATCGATGCCGTTTCGCTCTGCATGCCGCCGCAGTACCGCTACGAGGCAGCCTATAAGGCGCTCGTCGCCGGCAAGCACGTTTTCCTGGAAAAGCCGCCCGGCGCGACGCTCAGCGAAGTCGCCGATCTCGAGGCGCTTGCCGCAAAACAGGGCGCATCGCTGTTTGCCAGCTGGCATTCGCGCTATGCGCCGGCCGTCGAGGCCGCCAAGGCCTTTCTCGCCGCGACGACGATCGACAGCGTGCACGTGATCTGGAAGGAGGATGTCCGCCACTGGCATCCGAACCAGGAATGGATCTGGCAGGCCGGCGGCCTCGGCGTTTTCGATCCCGGTATCAATGCGCTGTCAATCGTCACCCACATCCTGCCGCGGCCGATCTTCATCACCGAGGCCGTGCTGGAATTCCCCGAGAATCGGGACGCGCCGATCGCTGCCGACATCCGCTTCCGGAATGCCGACGGCCTTCCGGTTCATGCCGAATTCGACTGGCGCCAGACTGGCAAGCAGAGCTGGGATATCGTCGCGGAAACGGCAGCCGGCCAAATGGTCCTCTCCGAAGGCGGCGCCAAGCTTTCCGTCAACGGCGCACTGACATTCGCCGAGCCGGAGCAGGAATATCCCTCGCTCTACCAGCGTTTCGCCGAGATCATCAAGGCCGGCAAATCGGATGTCGATCTCGCGCCGCTGCGCCACGTCGCCGATGCCTTCATGCTCGGCAAGCGGAAATTCGTGGACGCCTTCCACGATTGATTGGTCTGCGCCGACAGATGTCATTGCTCCGGCTAGATGCTAAAATAGTGGTCCTAACACACGAGGGCCGCTTCCATGCAGCAGGAGCAGGATGAATCGTTTGGATTGGGCGTCCGGCATCTGACGGTTAGGCTTTCTGATCCCAACACAAAATGGCGCGAGGCCTACCTGCTCGAAGAGACCAGGATCCGCAACGCGCTTGGTTCTCTGGCCCTCGACATCCAGCATTTCGGCAGCACCGCCATTCCAGGCATCAAGGCAAAGCCGATCATCGACATCCTGATCGGCGTCCCGCGGCTCGAGGATGGGCTTGCCTGCATCGGGCCGATGGAAAAGATCGGCTATGACTATGCCGGCGCGGATATCGTGCCCGACGACCACCTCTTCGGCCGAGGCATCACGGGCGAGACGCGCACGCATCTCGCCCACGTGGTCGAATATAAGGGTTTCAACTGGAGGCGGAACATTTTCTTCCGCGACAGGCTGCAAAACGATCCGGCTCTCGCCTTCGCCTATGAAGAGCTGAAGATCGACCTTGCGCAGAAATTTGCCGAGAGTCGCGCGGCCTATACCGGCGCAAAGAAGGATTTCATCGACAAGGTTCTGGCCGAGGCCGATTTGGCCTGACAATCGACGTCAGGCCTTCTTCTCCCATCGCCCTTCCGGCGTCTGCTGCCAGTAGGTGAGATTATGCCCCTCGCCTTTCAGTCTTTTCCAGTGCGCACGGGCGGCTTCCAATTGCTCCTGGTCGTGACCGTCGAACATGAAGACGACGCGCTCATAGGCGTCGACCGGCGGCGGCTCGGCGCCATCGACGATGAAACGCACGGTCGCTGCATTGGCATTGTCCGATGTCACCGTCAAAAGCACCGGTTGGCTTTCGGCGAAATCAGCCTCGTCGGTGCCGTGCGGCAGGAAACTCTCTTCGCGAAACGTCCAAAGATGCTGATCGAGCGCCTCGCGCCGCGCCGCCTCACGCGTCTGGACGGCGACGCGCCAGCCGCGCTCGACGCTTTTGTCGATGAGCGGCGGAAGCGCGTCCTCCAGCCTGGTTTCGGTCAGATGGTAGAAGAGGACGTCCGTCATCAGGATTCATAATGGGCGCGAACGAGTTCATCGAGCAGGCGCACGCCGAACCCGGAACCCCAGGACTGATTGATCTCATCCTGCGGCGAGCCCATCGCCGTGCCGGCAATATCGAGATGCGCCCAGGGCGTGTCCTGCACGAAGCGATTGAGGAAATGCGCCGCCGTGATCGAGCCGGCCTGCCGGCCGCCGCTGTTCTTCATGTCGGCGAACTTGCTGTCGATCAGCTTGTCGTAGTCCTTGCCGAGCGGCATGCGCCAGAGCTTTTCGTTGGTCGAGAGGCCGGCAGCCGTCAGCTGGGCGGAAAGCTGGTCGTCGTTGGAAAACAGGCCGGCATGCACATTGCCGAGCGCCACGACGATCGCGCCGGTCAGCGTGGCGAGATTGATCATGAACTGCGGCTTGAAGCGATCGTTGCAATACCAGAGCGCATCGCAGAGCACGAGGCGGCCTTCGGCATCGGTGTTGATCACCTCGATCGTCTGGCCGGACATGGAGGTGACGATATCGCCCGGACGCTGGGCGTTGCCGTCAGGCATGTTCTCGACCAGGCCGATGATGCCGACGGCGTTGACGGCGGCCTTGCGGGAGGCAAGCACATGCATGAGACCGGTCACCGCTGCAGCACCGCCCATATCGCCCTTCATGTCCTCCATGCCGGCGGCCGGCTTGATTGAAATACCGCCGGTATCGAAGACGACGCCCTTGCCGATGAAGGCAACGGCGCGATCTCTGCCCTTGCCGCCCTTCCACTGCATGACCGCGAGCCGCGGCGGGCGTACGGAGCCCTGGGCGACGCCGAGAAGGGCGCCCATGCCGAGGCGGCGCATCTCCCGCTCCGTCAGGATTTCCACTTCGACGCCGAGCTTTTCCAGATCCTTCGCCTTGGCGGCGAACTCGACGGGACCGAGCACGTTCGGCGGTTCATTGATGAGATCACGCGCAAGATTGACGCCGCCGGCGACGGCTTCGGAATCGGAAAACGCCTTCTTGGCGCTGCCCGGATCGGCGGTGACGATCGTCACCTTGACGGATTTCGCCGGCTTCTCCTCTTCGTCGCCCTTCTTCGTCTTATAGGTATCAAAGCTATAGGCGCGCAGCAGCATGCCAAGCGCGAAATCGGCGGCGGCCCGCGCGCTCGTCTCAAGGCCAGGCACGTCGATGAAGACGGCGGCCCTGTCGGTATTCTTGATTTTCGATGCCGCGGCGCCGCCGGCCTTCAGCCAGTCATGCGCAGTGAGTTCGGCGGCCTTGCCAAGCCCGATGACGACGATACGCTCGACCGATGAGCCTTCCGGGGCGACGATATCGAGTGCGCTCATGGATTTCGCGGAGAATCGGCCGATCTTCGCAGCCTTGGCGACAACGCCTGCCGGATCGACCGATTCGACGCCCGCGGCGCTCTCGGCATCCGTCGTCTTCAACAGGATCGCCAGGCCGCCATGGAGCTTCGCCGACTTTGAGAATGAAATTTCGAACTTTGATGACATGTCTTCTCCGCAGGGATTCTTTGAAATCCGTCCCTTGCGGATAATTTCGCGTTTGGCGGGTCTGTCAATGGCTTGCGACAATTGTTATGGTCGCCCGCGGCCATCGGGACCCCTCATGTTTTCGTCAGTTTCGTAGATATTCGCGTTGACAGTTTTTTCGAAAAATCGATGGCGGGACCTGGCAATACGCCTGCCGAAAACCACTTTCGGCGCTTTCGTGCTGTTGTTCTGGACGTGGTGGGCCTTGCTTGTCCTATTCCGCGCCTTTCCCGGAATAGACATCTATTTTTCCCGGATTTTTTTCGTGGCCACGGATTGCGACGCCACTGCCGCCGCCGGCAGCATCTGCGGCGGATTTCCCTTTCGCGACTCGGCGATCCTCGACCTGCTGCGCACCGCCTTCTTTCGCCTTCCCTATATTGTGGCGATCGTGATGGCGTGGAAGCTCTTCGAATGCTACCAGCAACACGGCGCGACCTTCAACGCCGAGCGCGCCCGCAAGCTCAAGGTCGCCTTGGGAACGCTGCTGATCGGGCCGGTGCTGCTCGTCAATGTCATCCTGAAGGAACATTGGGGACGGCCGCGGCCGGTGCAGACCGACATTTTCGGCGGCGCGCTGCATTTCGCCGAGGCAGGCTCGCTTGCCGGCAAATGCGTTTCGAACTGCTCTTTCGTCTCCGGCGAAGCGGCGAGCGCCGGCTGGCTCTTCTGCCTGTTGCTTTTCGTTCCGAAATCTCTGCGCTATGCGCTGTTCCCGCCCATAATCGCGATCTCAATCCTCACGCCGGCAATGCGGTTATCCTTCGGCGCGCACTATCTTTCCGACGTCGTGCTCGGATGGCTTTCCTCGCTTGTCATCTTCGCCGCGCTACTGGCACTAACTGAGTCGCAACAGAGCCAAAAAAATTCTGAAATTTGAATGAATTTTTGACACCAGCTTGTCGCAAAAGCGCGACAAAGAGCGTAGAGGGATTTTCCTGCAAGCCGTTTGGGCCTGCAGGTGCTTTCAAGGGCCGGCATGAAACTACTCGAGACATACATATTGCGGCGCGTCAGCCAGATGTTTCTCGTGGCGCTCCTGCCCGTGCTGGCGATCATATGGACGACTCAGGTTCTGCAACGCATCAACCTCGTCACCGATAGCGGCCAGTCGATCGGTTCGTTCGCAAAGCTTGCGACGATGATCCTGCCGTCAATCATTCCCGTCGTGCTGCCCTTCGCCCTTGTCATCGCCATCACGCAGACGTTGACGACGATGAACAATGATTCCGAGCTCACCGTCATCGATGCGGCCGGAGCGCGGCGAAGCGTGCTGGTCCGCCCGATCCTGCTGCTTGCCGCCGCCGTCAGCGTCTTTTCCTTCTTCGTCGACAATGTGGTTGAGCCGCGGGCAAAGACCGTGGTGCGCCAGATGATCGCGGAGACCTATGCCGACCTTCTCTCCTCGGTGATCGAGGAAAAGACCTTTCGCAAACTCGACGAAGGCCTCTATGTGCAGATCTCGCAGCGCATGGCAGGCCGCATGCTGAAAGGCCTGTTCGTCGCCGATGAGCGCGATCCGAACTACGAGCTGATCTATTATGCGAAGGAAGGCGCCGTCGACGACACGGGCACGACCTTGATCATGCACGAGGGCGAAGTGCACCGCAAAACGCCCGACGGCAACGTCTCGGTCATCAATTTCGATTCCTATTCCTTCGACCTCTCGGATATGACCGAGAATCGCGGTCAGGCGACGCTGAAAGCCAGCGACCGCGACCTCTGGTTCCTGTTCAATCCCGATCCGAACGACAAGGACTATACGATCCGGCCGCAGACCTACCGCGCCGAACTGCATCGCCGGCTGACGGACTGGGTCCTGCCCCTGGTCTTCGCGCTGTTTTCGCTGGCGATCGCCGGCGACGCGCGCTCGCACCGCGAGGCGCGGCTGCACCCTATGGTCAGCGCGCTCGCCTATGCCTTCGCCCTGCGCTGGGCGGCCTTCTACGCGGCCAATCAGATCGATACCGATCCTGAATATATAGCCGTCCTTTACGCAATTCCGATTGTCAGCAGCGTCGTCTCGATCGTCTTCCTCGGTTTGCACAAACGACTGGTCATGCCATCGTTCCTCAGGGATCGGATATCATCTGTCTGGAGGCGGACTCAGGAAAGAGTGCTTTCCGCCACAAGCGGGACTGACGGGGGCACTGCCCAATGATGTTCGGGACATTGTCGCGCTATTTCTTTCGCCGCTACCTGGTGACGACAGGCTGGTTTCTGGTCGGCGTATCGGCGATTGCCTTCCTCCTCGATTTCAGCGAGACGGCGGGCCGCATGTCCGGCCTGCCCGGCTACACGATCGGCGGCGGCGTTCTGATGACCGCCGTGCGGCTGCCGCTCATCCTGCAGCAGACGATACCCTTCGTCGCGCTCTTCGTCGGCATAACGGTGCTGATCGGGCTCAATCGCAAATACGAACTTGTCGTCACGCGCGCAGCCGGTGTTTCGGTCTGGCAGTTCATGTTCCCCTTCATCATCGGCTCGCTGGCGCTCGGCGTGCTGACTATGGCGGCGCTCAATCCGCTTGCCGCCTGGGGACAGCGCCAGGCGCTGCTCGTCGAATCCGACTGGCGCGGCGAAAACGCGGTCCTGCGCAAGGCGCCTCAGATTCCGTGGCTGCGCCAGATCAGCGGCCGGGACGATGTCATTATCGGCGCTCAGATGGTCCAGGAAAACGGAACCAAGCTGGTCGACGCCGTGCTGATCCATTTCGATTCAAGCGGCCAAGTCATTCTGAGACAGGACGCTTCCACTGCAAAATTGGAAGATGGTTACTGGCAGCTTAACAATGTCGTCGAGCGCAAGCCTGGCGAAATCCCCGTGCGTAAAGCTTCGGCTCAACTTCGCACCAATCTGAAACAGGATTTCGTTCAGGAGCGGCTGACAGCGCCGGAAACAATTGGTTTCTTTGACCTTTCCAACCGCATTGCGGCCGCCAAATCCTTCGGCATCTCAACCAAGGCACTGGAGACGCAATTCAACTCCCTGTTGTCCCAGCCCTTGCTGCTGGTAGCCATGACTCTCATTGCTGCAACAGTGTCCCTAAAATTTAGCCGGTTCAACCAATCCCGCTCGGTGATTCTGGGTGGAATCCTCGCGGGCTTCATGCTTTATGTCATCACCGTGCTTGTAAAAGCATTCGGAAGCAGTGGAGTCGTGCCTCCCTTCGTGGCGACGTGGATACCGGTGGTCGTCGCGTTGGCGTTGGGCGCGACTATTCTGCTTCATCAGGAGGATGGCTAGTGGCGGCAGGCGACCGCAAGTATTTTAGTAAACAGTTGGTTGCCCTGCTTGTCGGTGCGGCTTTATGTTCCTATTTCGGCAGCGTCCCGGCTTCTTACGGCCAGGCCACTGCCCCTGAACAAAATATCCAGAAGAAGATTCCCGAAGGCGCTAAGCTTATGCTTTCCGCCAATGAACTCCTCTATAATCGTGACGCCCAGCTGGTGTCGGCGGTCGGCGGCGTGCAGATCAACTATGGCGGCTACAAGATGGTCGCGCAGAAGGTCGAGTACAACCAGAAAACGGGCCGGATGATGGCCATCGGCAATATCGAGCTGGTCAGCCCTGACGGCAACCGGATCTATGCCGACAACCTTGACGTGACTGACAATTTCGCCGACGGGTTTTTGAACGCGTTGCGCATCGAAACCTCCGACAATACGCGTATCGCGGCTGAAAGCGGCGAGCGTGTCGGCGGCACGATGATGATCCTCAACAAGGGCGTCTACACGGCCTGCCTTCCCTGCGCCGAAGATCCGAAGCGCGCACCCTTCTGGCAGGTCAAGGCCAAGCGGGTGATTCAGAACGGCGTAACTCACACGATTCGCCTGGAACGGGCCCGCTTCGAGCTGCTCGGCCATCCGATCGCTTTCTTACCATTTATCGAGGTTCCCGATAACACGGTGAAGCGCAAGTCGGGCTTTCTCTTCCCGACGATGGCCTTGTCGCAGAATCTCGGTTTCGGTCTTTCCATTCCTTATTATTACGTGATCTCGCCGAGCATGGATGCGACGGTCACCGCCACCGGCTACACCGCACAGGGCTTTCTCGTCGAAGGTGAATTCCGGCAGCGCTTCGAAAACGGCACGCATATCCTGCGCGTCGCCGGCATAGACCAGGCAAAGCACGACAATTTCACCTCCGGCACCAGCGATGCCGAAGCCGGTCAGCGCGGCATGGTGGCGTCGAAGGCCGAATTCCGCATCAATCCGCGCTGGACGTTCGGCTGGGACGTCATGATGCAGAGCGACAATAATTTCTCGAAAACCTACAAACTCCGCGGCTTGAGCGCTACGGATCGCACGAACCAAGTCTATTTGACGGGGCTCGGAAAGCGCAATTATTTCGACATGCGGGCGTTCTATTTCGACATCCAGGATGCTGACCGAAAGAACACGGCCGAAAAACAGCAGGCGATCGTCTATCCTTCGCTCGACTATCACTATGTGGCGCCGCAGCCGCTTGCTGGCGGCGAACTCTCGGCAGACGTCAACCTGACGAACATTTCGCGCACCCACGACGACTTCTACACCGTCGACGGCTTCGACCGCTTCCGCGGCCTGAGAGGGCAGACCTCGCGCCTGACCGCCGAGCTACAGTGGAAGCGCACCTATGTTACGCCGACCGGCCTGGTGATCACACCGCTTCTGGCCGCGCGTGGCGATGCCTTCGCGCTAAACATGGACGACCCGACCGGTTACACCGGCGGCTTTGTCGATGGCAATTCCGCAACCCGCTCGATGTTCACGGCCGGGCTGGAGATGCGTTATCCGATCCTGATGACGACCGACAACAGCACCCATATCCTCGAGCCGATCGCGCAGATCTATGCCCGTCCGAACGAACAGCTTGCCGGCCGGCTGCCGAACGAGGATGCGCAGAGCTTCGTCTTCGACGCCACCTCGCTGTTCGACCGCGACAAATTTTCCGGTTATGACCGGATCGAAGGCGGCACTCGCGCCAATATCGGCATTCAGTATACCGGCACTTTCGACAGCGGTTACAAGCTGCACGGCATCTTCGGCCAGTCATATCAGATCGCCGGACAGAACTCCTTCGCGACCGACGATCTGGTCAACGTCGGCGCGGATTCAGGCCTCGAAACCGCTCGCTCCGACTATGTCGGCCTCGGTGGTATCGAGACACCGTTCGGCGTTTCCATGACGGGCTCTTACCGCCTCGACGAGAAGGATTTCGATTTCCGTCGCGGCGACCTGACGACGGCCTATCAGAACGATACCTTCGCCACGCAGCTGACCTACACGCATGTCAGCGCCCAGCCGGCATATGGTTTCGACAAAGACAACGACGAGATCCAGACCAACAGCAGCGTCAAGTTCAAGGATTACTGGTCGATCTTCGGCGGCATCGCCTGGGATTTGAACAATGATGTGATCAGCCGCCGGACGATCGGCCTCTCGTATGACGACGAATGCACGATCTTTACGATCGCCTATACCGATACCAGGGACCCCGGCAACGAGTCGGCAAGCGACTGGACAATCGGCGCGCGGCTGACTTTCCGCACGCTCGGCGATATCAAGATCGGCACCAACACCCTCGAATAACGGACGGCGAAAGATGGTCTCAGGTCATTCTTTCGCCGCAAGCCTGTGCAGGACATTGCCGCCAATCGATATCTGAGGCATAGGGGTTCGCGCCGTGATGGAAGCGAATTCCGCGTGTCTCGCACTGTGGTAAGAACGCCGCGAACCCGTCTCGCGGCGCCATCGGGAGGTCAACAGATGATTGACGCGAAGAAAGCCATAAGAACCTTCATCGCCGGAGCAGCGCTGGCGCTGATGGCAGGCTTTGCAGGTTCGGCAGCGGCAAGTGAAGTCAAGGCCGTGGTGAACGGCACCGCCATCACCAGCGGCGATGTCGCCAAGCGCCAGGCCTTTCTGCGCCTGCAGCATACGAAGGCGGATGCGAAGGCTGCGGAGGAGCAGTTGATCGACGAGACGCTCAAGCGACAGGAAATCGCTCGCGTCCGTATGTCGGTTTCGCAGCAGGACGTCGACGCGTCTTTCGCGCGCTTTTCGACCGGCAACAAACTTTCCGTCGAGCAGATGTCGCAAATTCTCGATCGCGCCGGCGTCGGCGTCGACCATTTCAAGGCTTTCATCGCCGTGCAGATGAGCTGGCCGCGTATCGTCAACGCGCGCTACGGATCGACTTCGCGCCTGTCGAATTATGACATCGTCTCGCGCATGATGCAGAACAACAAGCAGAAGCCGGTGACGACGGAATATATGCTGCAGCAGATCATCTTCGTCATTCCGGAAGCCAAGCGCAGCGCCATTACCGGAAAGCGCAAGAGCGAGGCCGAGGCATCACGTTCGAAATTCCCCGGCTGCGACCAGGCAAAGGTTTTTGCGGCGACGATGCGCGACGTTTCCGTGCGCGATCTCGGCCGCATGCTCGCGCCTGAAATTCCACAGGACTGGAAGCCGCTGGTCGAGCAGGCCAAGGGCAACACGACAGGTACTCGCGTCACCGACAAGGGGGTCGAATATCTGGCAATCTGCAGTCAGCGCCAGGTTTCCGACGATCAGGCCGCAGAGATGGTCTTCCGTCAGGAGGATCTCGACAAGTCCAAGGGCGACAAGGAAGCGAAGCCGGAAAACGAGAACAGCAAGAAATACCTGGATGAACTGCGCAAGAAGGCGCAGATCGCCTACCGCTGACCGACGATGGCGACACCCTTTTCGCGACCGCTTGCGCTGAGCCAGGGCGATCCCGCCGGCATCGGGCCGGATATCACACTGATGGCCTGGCTCCGGCGGCGTGAACTCGGGCTGCCGCCTTTCTTCCTGATCGGCGATCCCGATGTGCTGGCGCTGAGAGCCCGCCAGCTCAATCTCGCGGTTTCGATCCGTGAAACCGACAGGGCCAGCGAGGCGGCCGGCATGTTTGCGGACGCCTTGCCCGTCATGTCAGTGCCGGCCGGCATCGAGGTCGTGGCGGGCGAGCCGCACGAGGCGACGGCGAAAGGCACGATCGCCGCGATCGAGAGAGCCGTGTCGCTCGTCATCGGTGGCGAAGTGCTCGCGGTCGTTACCAATCCGATCTCCAAGGCCGTGCTCTACGACACCGGTTTCCGCTTTCCCGGCCATACTGAATTTCTCGCCGATCTCGCCGCCAGGGCGACAGGCAAGCCGGTCACGCCTGTAATGATGTTGTCGGGCCCGAAGCTGAGAGCCATCCCTGTCACCATTCACATTCCTGTCCGGGAAGTGCCGCAGGCGCTGACGGGCGAATTGATCATGGAAACCTGCCGGATCGCCCATCAGGACCTGAGGCAGCGCTTCGGCATAGAGGCGCCGCGGCTTGTGGTTGCCGGCCTTAACCCGCATGCCGGCGAAGGCGGGGCGATGGGCAAGGAGGATGAAGCGATCATCCGCCCGGCGATCGAGCGCCTGCGCGACGAGGGCATCGATGCGATTGGCCCCCTGCCCGCCGACACAATGTTTCATGATGAGGCGCGGGCGCGATACGACGTCGCCGTCTGCATGTATCACGATCAGGCGCTGATCCCGGCCAAGACCCTCGGTTTCGACGATAGCGTCAACGTCACGCTCGGGCTTCCCTTCGTGCGCACCTCGCCGGATCACGGCACCGCTTTCGGCATTGCCGGCAAGGGGCTGGCGCGCGAGCAGAGCCTCGTTGCAGCGCTGAAGCTTGCAGCGCAGCTCGGCCGCAGCATGGAAAGCCGTCGCTGATGGCAGCACTCGATGGCCTCCCGCCGCTTCGCGACGTCATCCAGCGTCACGGCCTCGACGCACGCAAGGCGCTCGGGCAGAACTTCCTGCTCGACCTCAACCTCACGCAGAAGATCGCCCGCACGGCGGGAGCGCTGGAAGATGCGACCGTCTTCGAGGTCGGCCCCGGCCCCGGCGGACTGACGCGCGCAATCCTGGCGCTCGGCGCCAGGAAGGTTATCGCCATCGAGCGGGACACACGCTGCCTGCCGGCCCTTGCCGAAATCGCTGATCACTATCCCGGCCGGCTGGAGGTGATCGAAGGTGACGCACTGAAGACTGATTTCGAGACATTGGCTCCGGAAGGCCCGGTCAAGATCATCGCCAACCTGCCTTACAATGTCGGCACTCAGCTTTTGGTCAATTGGCTGCTGCCGAAAACCTGGCCCCCGTTCTGGCAGTCGCTGACGCTGATGTTTCAGAAGGAAGTCGGCGAGCGGATCGTCGCCTGCGAAGACGATGATCACTACGGCCGTCTGGGTGTGCTCTGCGGCTGGCGGACGGAGGCGTGCATGGCTTTCGACGTGCCGCCGCAAGCCTTCACACCGCCGCCGAAAGTGACTTCGACGGTCGTGCATCTGGTCCCCCGCGAAAACCCCATTCCCTGCGCTGTCGCCAATCTGGAAAAGGTGACGCAGGCCGCCTTCGGCCAGCGCCGCAAGATGCTGCGCCAAAGCCTGAAACCGCTCGGTGGTGAAAGCCTGCTCGTCAAGGCCGGGATCGATCCGGCACGGCGGGCGGAGACCTTGTCGGTGGAGGAATTCTGCCTTCTTGCAAACAGTCTCTAAAGCGACGGCGTCTCTTCCAGCAGTTCGCGGACGAAATCGAACATGCCATGGCGCCGGTCGCGACGCAGGCGTTCGGCCTTGACGATCGACTGCACCGCGTCGAAGGCCGTGTTGAGGTCATCGTTGACGATAACATAGTCGTATTCGCGCCAATGGGCGATCTCGGCGCGACTGTTGGCGAGGCGCGTCTGGATGACCTCTTCGGAATCCTCAGCGCGGCGATGAAGCCGCGACTGGAGCTCGGTCATGGTCGGCGGCAGCACGAAGATCGAGACCACATCGGCCGACATTTTCTCCTGCAATTGCTGGGCGCCCTGCCAATCGATATCGAAGAGCATGTCGCGGCCCTCGGCCATAGCTTGCTCGACCGGCTCGCGCGGCGTGCCGTAAAAATTGCCATGCACCTCGGCCCATTCGAGCAGCGCGTCGCTATCGCGCAGCCGCTCGAACTCGCGCACACTCTTGAAGTGGTAGTGCACACCCTCGACCTCGCTCGGGCGGCGCTGGCGCGTGGTGACGCTGACGGAAAGGCCGATATGCTTGTCGGTCTCCAGAAGCGTGCGCGCGATGGTGGACTTTCCGGCGCCCGACGGCGACGAAATGACAAGCATCAGACCGCGGCGGGCGATCTGCACGGGCGAAGTTTTCGCCGGTTTCATGTCCTACTCCAAATTCTGGACCTGCTCGCGGAACTGGTCGATCACGACTTTCAACTCGATACCGGCGGCGGTGACGGCCGAGGTATTCGACTTCGAGCAGATGGTATTTGATTCGCGGTTAAATTCCTGTGCAAGGAAGTCCAGCCGGCGGCCGGCAGGGCCACCTTTCACCAGGAGATCGCGCGCTGCGGCGATATGTGCCTTCAGGCGATCGATTTCCTCGCGCAGATCCGCCTTGGTCGCCAGCAGCGCGGCTTCGGCGTGCAGCCTGTCGCGGTCCAGTGCGGCCATGCCGTCCATCAGCAAGGCAACCTGTGCGACAAGCCGCGCGGCGATCTCCTGCGGGGAACGCGAGGGATCGATCTCGATCGTCCGCGTCAGCCCTTCGATCGTCGCGACATGATCAAGAAGAATGCGGGCAAGTGCTGCGCCTTCCTGTTCGCGCATGGCTCTCAGATCCGAAAGGGCGGCCAGCAGACCGGTGGCGATATCGGCGTCACGCGTGGCGAGCGCCTCTTCGCTATCCTCGCCTTCGCGAAATTCCACGATCCCGCGTACCAGAAGCAGAGTATCGAGCTTCAGCGGCGCCGGATCGATCACCCCGTCCAACTGCTCACGCACGGCAAGCACTGCGGCGAGCGCTTCCCTGTTCAGCACCGCCTCGAAGCGGTTCTCATCGGCAGTGACGGACAGCGATGCCTGCACGTTGCCGCGGCTGAAGCTCTCGCCGGCAAGGCGGCGGACTTCCGCCTCCATGCGTTCGAGGCCTGGCGGCAGGCGCAGGCGCAGATCAAAGCCCTTGCCGTTGACCGAGCGCAACTCCCATGCCCAGCGCCAGCGGCCGCTCGTTCCCTCGCGCCGTGCAAAACCGGTCATGGACTGCAAAGCCATACGAGCCTCCCGAATATCAGTTGATCTTCTTTTTCTTCGGCGGCACGGCAGTCGCGCCATTATCCGCTGGCTGCTCTTCCGGTTGGCCGTCGACGACGATGTTCGGGTCCGAGCCCTTGTCGGCCTCAAGCTTACGCCAGCGCTTGACGTTGGCATTGTGCTCTTCGAGCGTAGCGGCGAAAACATGACCGCCGGTGCCGTCGGCAACGAAATAGAGATCCTGCGTCTTCCAGGGATTGGCGACGGCTTCCAGCGCATCCTTGCCGGGATTGGCGATCGGCGTCGGCGGCAGGCCCTTGATGACGTAGGTGTTATAAGGCGTGTCCCGCTTCAGGTCCGACTGATAGATCGGCCGGTCGGTCGGTTTGCCCTCGCCACCGAAGAGGCCATAGATGATCGTCGGGTCCGACTGCAGGCGCATGCCCTTGCCGAGCCGGTTGAGGAAAACGGAGGCGACATGGGCGCGTTCGTCGGGAACGCCGGTTTCCTTTTCGACGATCGAGGCAAGCGTCACGAATTCCTCTTTCGATCGCAGCGGCAGCGAGGAATCACGCTTGTCCCAGATCTGCTCGACGAGCTTCTGCTGCGCTGCAGCCATCTGGTCGATGATTTCCGAGCGCTTGGTACCGCGCGAGAATTTGTAGGTATCCGGACGAAGGCTGCCCTCGGCCGGGAGTGCTGCCGGCAGATCGCCTTCCAGCACCGGATCCTGCAGCATGCGGTCGAACATCTGGCGGACCGTCAGGCCCTCGGGAAAAGAAACGGAATAGAGAATGGACTTGCCTGATTTCAGGAGCTCCATGATATCGCTCATGGAGGCCTTCGCCTTGATCTCGTATTCGCCGGCCTTCAGGCTCTCACCGGCCGAAAGATGCGTTGCCGTGAGATAGCGGAAGATGCGGGCATCGCTGATAATTGCGTTGCGCTCGAGGTTCGAGGCAATTTCGGCAAGGCCCGCACCGTTGCGGACAATGAAATTGGTGTTGGTCTGCAGCGGACCGGGGCTTCGATAGGTCGACGTGGCGTAATAGAAGCCGATGACGGCGACGACGCAGACCAAAACTGCCAGCGTCATGATGAAATTCAGAAAGAGAACAACCTGTCCGCGGGCTTTCTTGGAGCGCTTCGGCGGCTCCGGAACGCGCTCCGGACGCAGGGCTTCGCTCGGCGACTTCGGGATGATTGGTCCCTTCTGCGCCTGCCGGCCGTTCTCGCCCTGCGGGGTATCGTTGCTCTGGTTCGTCGTATCGCTCACCGGCAATCCTCTAAAACTTGACCCTCACTTCGCTATTTCGCGAAGCAATGCGGCAAAAGCAGGTTCTGCCGCCGTTCGCCGACGCCGTTGCCGGTCGTTATGCTTTCGCACGCCTGCTACAGAGCGCAGAAGACCAGCCGGTCTGCGGCGCAAGGAATACCCGCTACACCGCGTACGGGACGCTTATTGCGCGTAGCGGCGCAGCACAAGCGATGCGTTCGTGCCGCCGAATCCGAACGAGTTGGACAACGCCACGTTGATTTCTCGCTCGCGAGCCTTATGCGGAACAAGATCGATCGCCGTTTCACGTTCGGGATTGTCGAGATTGAGCGTCGGCGGCGCGATGTTGTCGCGGATGGCGAGCGTGGCAAAGATCGCCTCGATGGCGCCGGCGGCACCGAGAAGGTGCCCCGTCGCCGACTTGGTCGAGGACATGGAGATCTTCGACGCCGCGTTGCCGACCAGCCGCTCGACAGCGCCGAGTTCGATCGTGTCGGCCATGGTCGAGGTGCCATGGGCGTTGATGTAGTCGATATCGGCCGGCGTCAACCCGGCGCGCTTCAGCGCCATCGCCATGCAGCGGCCGGCGCCCTCGCCATCTTCGGACGGCGCGGTGATGTGATAGGCGTCGCCCGACAGGCCATAGCCGACAATTTCGGCGTAGATCTTGGCGCCGCGCGCCTTGGCGTGCTCCAGTTCCTCAAGCACGACGATGCCCGCACCCTCGCCCATGACGAAACCGTCACGGTCGCGGTCATAGGGGCGCGACGCCTTCTGGGGGTCGTCGTTATGCTGGGTCGACAGCGCCTTGCAGGCGGCAAAGCCTGCCAGCGAAATGCGGCTGACGGGAGATTCAGTGCCGCCGGCGACCATGACGTCGGCATCACCAAGCGCAATCAACCGCGCGGCATCGCCGATCGCATGCGCGCCCGTCGAGCAGGCGGTGACGACCGAATGATTGGGTCCGCGCAGCTTGTGGCGGATCGAGACCTGGCCGGAGACGAGATTGATCAGGCGACCGGGAATGAAGAAGGGGGAGATGCGGCGCGGGCCCTTGTCGCGCAGGGTATAACCCGCTTCGACAATGCCTTCGATGCCGCCGATACCGGAGCCGATCAGCACGCCGGTGGCGATCTGGTCCTCATCGGTCTCGGGATGCCAGCCGGCATCGGCAAGCGCCATGTCGGCGGCGGCCATGCCGTAAATGATAAAGGGGTCGACCTTGCGCTGTTCCTTCGGCTCCATCCACTGATCGACATTGAAGGTGCCGTCGGTGCCATCACCGAGCGGGATGCGGCAGGCGATCTTGGCGGGAAGGTCATCGACCTCGAATTCGGTGACGAGGCGAGCGCCGTTCTGGCCGGCAAGCAGCCGGGACCACGTCACCTCCGTTCCGCATCCCAAGGGTGATACCATGCCGGTACCGGTGATGACGACACGTCTCATCGCGTGCTTTCCCCCGTCTCTTATGTTCTATGGAGAAATATGCCGATAAGAAAAGGGCGGACTCCAGGCCCGCCCTTTACTCAAATGCACAGGATCAGGCCTGGGCCTTCTCAATAAACTTCACGGCATCGCCGACCGTCAGGATCGAGTCAGCAGCGTCGTCAGGAATTTCAACGCCGAATTCTTCTTCGAAAGCCATGACAAGTTCGACCGTGTCGAGCGAGTCAGCGCCCAGATCGTCGATAAAGCTGGCGCTCTCGACGACCTTGTCGGCATCAACGCCAAGATGATCAATAACAATTTTCTTTACGCGTTCTGCGATATCGCTCATGTCGGTTTCCTCGACCTTATGTCCTGATCGGAATGCCCTTGCGGCACCCCTACCCTGTTTCAGCCTGCGATGTTTTCAGACATCCTCGGCAAACTCGTTTACCCGGCTTCAGAGATGTCCCAGGCTTGCAAAAAGCCCGCCGGTCCGTCTGCTTTCTCGGGACGACTGTTCACAGTCATGGCCCGCTTAACATGCTTTATGCCTGCCGCAAAGCCAGAAAATCAACGGTTCGTGATTGCTCAACATGCTATTGGCGGGAAATACTCCCCCGCCGACAGTTTGTCGTTTCAGATCATCGCCATGCCGCCATTTACGTGCAGCGTCTGGCCCGTCATGTAGGCAGCCTCGGAGGACGCGAGATAGGCGACGGCCGAAGCGACTTCGCCGCCCGTGCCCATGCGCTTCATCGGGATCGCGCCCATGATCGCTTCCTTCTGCTTGTCGTTCAGCTTGCCGGTCATGGCGCTTTCGATGAAGCCAGGCGCCACGCAATTGACCGTCACGTTGCGGGTAGCGATCTCCTGCGCCAGCGACTTCGTGAAGCCGATCATGCCGGCCTTGGAGGCGCAGTAATTGGCCTGGCCCGGATTCCCGGTGACGCCGACGACGGAGGTGATGTTGATGATGCGGCCGTAGCGGCGGCGCATCATCGGATGCGTCAATTCGCGCGTCAGGCGGAAGGTCGCCGTCAGGTTCACTTCGAGAACGGCGTCCCAGTCCTCGTCGCTCATGCGCACGAAGAGGCCGTCCCTGGTGATGCCGGCATTGTTGACGAGGATATCGACGCCTTCGAGTTCGGCCTCGGCCTTCTGGCCGAGCGCCTTGACCTCATCACGGTCGGAGAGGTTGGCCGGGAAGATCTTGACGCGCTCGCCAAGGTCGGCCGCCAGCGCTTCCAGCTTCTCGACGCGGGTGCCGTGCAGGCCGACGATAGCGCCCTGCTTATGAAGAAGGCGGGCGATTTCCTCGCCGATGCCGCCCGAGGCGCCTGTGACGAGAGCCTTGCGGCCGGAAAGATCGAGCATGGAAACGTTCCTTTGTCTGGTGATGCCAATCAGGCCATGAGGGCGGCGACAGCCGCGTCGATATCGGCCGGACCGCTGACGGAGATGCCGTTGATCGTCTTGTCGATGCGGCGAGCAAGGCCGGTCAGAACCTTGCCGGAGCCGAGTTCATAGAGCGTCGTGACGCCATTTCCAGCAAACCATTCCACCGTCTCGCGCCAGCGGACCTGACCGGTGACCTGCTCGACGAGAAGCGCGGCGATCTCCTCAGCATTGGTGACCGGGGCCGCACGGACATTGGCGATGACAGGCACTACCGGATCGGCCTTCTTCACGCCCACCAGCGCCTCGCGCATCGCGTCGGCCGCCGGGGCCATCAGCGTCGAATGGAAGGGGGCCGAAACCGGCAGCAGGATGGCGCGTTTGGCGCCCTTGTCGGTCGCAAGACCGGCAGCCTTTTCGACAGCTGCCTTCTCGCCTGAAATCACGATCTGGCCGCCGCCATTGTCGTTGGCGATCTGGCAGGCGCCGGTGGCGGCCGCCTCCTCGCAGACAGCAACGACATCGGCATGTTCGAGGCCGATGATCGCGGCCATGGCGCCGACGCCGACGGGGACGGCCGCCTGCATGGCGTTGCCGCGAATACGCAGCAGCCGCGCGGTATCGGCGAGCGAAAAGGTGCCGGCGGCGCAAAGTGCGGAATATTCGCCGAGCGAGTGGCCAGCGACGTAGGCGACCTTGGATTTCAGATCCAGCCCCTTGGCCTCCAGAACGCGGACAACGGCGATCGAGACGGCCATCAGCGCCGGCTGGGCGTTCGCCGTCAGGGTCAGCGTGTCCTCGGGACCGTTGAACATGACGTCCGAAAGCTTCTCACCGAGTGCCTCGTCGACCTCTTCGAAAACCGCGCGGGCTTCGGCGAAATTCTCGGCGAGATCCTTGCCCATGCCGACGGCCTGACTGCCTTGGCCGGGAAAAGTAAAAGCGATGGTCATTCTGGTATCCCTGATTGCGCCTCTCAAGGCTATTTTGCCTCCAATTGACATTCTTTCCGGCAGAGTCAAGTGGCGGCCCATTCTCTCCCAGGGCAATCGCCTCAGGCTAACGGCCTTCTGGATAGCCAGTTGGTTGGCGGTGTGATTGGCTTTGGATCTCGTGCGACATTCAAAAGACAAGCATTGCCAAATTCGGGGTGATGCGAACCTGATCGCTCGACTTTTGTAATCTAAGGGTAATCTTTGTCAGCTCACTGGATGAGCGGCAAAAGGCATGGGATCCGGAGACACGCATTGCGTATATTATTACTCGAGGACGAGCGAGAAATGGCGGCAGCGTTGATCGAAGCGCTCAGCCGCCGCGACATTATCGTCGATCATGTGCGCACGGTCGCCGATGCCGAACTCATGGCGCGGGTCGGGACCTATGACGTGCTCGTGCTCGATCGTCGCCTGCCGGACGGCGAAGGCCTCGATCTCATCCCCGTGCTTCGCTTCCAGAAAATCGCCGCTCCGATCCTGATGCTGACGGCACTTGGCGGCGTCGATCATCGTGTCGAAGGGCTCGACGGCGGTGCCGACGATTATCTCAGCAAACCCTTTGCGATTGAAGAACTGCTGGCGCGATTGCGCGCGCTGCAAAGGCGTTCGCCAACCGTTTCCGCCGAGCGTTTTTCCCTCGGCAATCTGACGCTTGATCCGCGCAGCAACGAAGTTGCCGTTGCAGGCGATTTCATCGACCTGGCGCGACGGGAGTATCTTGTGGTCGAGACCTTGATCCGGCGTGCAAATCGCATTGTCACGCGGTCAATGCTCGTCGACGCCGTCTATACCATCGACGATCAGATCGAGTCGAACGCCTTGGACGTGCATGTGTCGCGAATCCGCCGCAAGCTGGGCAGTGCGGGCGCATCGGTGGAAATCCGCGCTGTCCGCAACATCGGATATCTGCTTCGGGTCAGCACATGAGACCGCGCAAAAGCCGCTCGCTCAAATGGATACTGACACGGCGCTTGATCGGCCTTCAGGCATGTCTTTTGTTGTTCTTCTTCACTTTGCTTGCCGGGTGGGTCTGGATCATTGACCCGGAACTTGAAGATACGAATGAATCGATCATCCGCGTGCTTGCAAAACACGTGGAACGCAAAGCCGACGGCGCGCTCAATGTCATCGAGACGCCGGAGATTGCCGAGTTGGCACGTCAGTATCCGGATCTGTGGTTCATCGTCCGGGATGGCGGGAATAATCTCTACCAGCATGGCGTATTTCCAACGAAGCTGCTGACCGAACCCTTCCCGATGTCCATTGAAGGGGCAACATTGAAGGGTGGCCCGAGTGCGCATGCGGCGATCGGCAATCGCGACACGCCGATTGGTCGCCTTCAGTTTACCGCGTCGACTGACCGCATCGGCGGGAAAAGCCAGGACGTCAACATCTGGATCAGTCTCGACATCGATATGCCCGAGAGCGGCGGCAATGCGGAAATTTTCTGGCTCAGCGTCGTCCCGGCAACGGGAGCCATCCTGGCGATCCTCGTGGTTCCGATCCTGCTCGTCACCGGTGCAGCAACGGCTATTGTCACGCCCTACTCGATCGGTCGGTCTCTGACGGGCCTAGTCGACACGGCAAACCAGGCAAAAGCGATAGAGTTCGAAACCCGATCGGCACACCTCGATGTTTCGAAAGTTCCAAGCGAGATCATTCCGCTCGTCGACGCGTTCAATCACACGCTTTCAAAGCTTGATCACGGCTATCAGCAACATAGCCGTTTTCTGGCGGATGCCGCACACGAACTGCGCACACCGATCGCAATCGTGCGGACGCGGGCAGACCTTTTGCCGGAGAGTGCGGACAGTCGGCAACTGCGGCAAGATATCGACCGTCTTTCCAGGGTCGCGCATCAGCTACTCGACATGCAGGCTATCGGCGCCGGTTCTCAGACTGCCCAGATGGTCGACCTGAACCAGCTTGTCGGGCGGATCGCAGCCGATCTCGCACCTCAGGTCATCGATGCGGGCTACGATTTCCTCTTCGAGCCAGCTCCTGCCGAGGCACTCTTCATGATCTATCCCTCGACGGTAGAACTCGCGGTCACCAACCTGATCCGCAATGCAGTCGATCACTCAGGCTACAAGGGAACGATCGCGGTCACAGTTGATGCGCGAGGCTTCATCGATGTCTCCGACGAGGGGCCTGGTATCCCTCCCGCGGAACGCGTCCGCGTGCTGGAGCCCTTCTATCGGCTGAATACGCACTCGTCTGGCGCGGGGCTGGGGCTCAACCTGGCGCATAAGGCGGCGGAGCTTCATTTCGGGCGGTTGCTGTTTGCCGATACCGACGACGGATTCCGGGTGCGCATCGAAATCGGCGCATTGAGCGCCGGCCGCTAGCAACTCTTTTTGGGTGCCGGGTCTGCCCTCTATAGGCTCCATCGCAGCGGCCTTCGCAATCGGTAATCCGCTCGTAATCTTCGCCACGTAGCGAGCGTTAAGACCAACTGGAGCCGCTTCTGTGCACAAGGAAACACCACAGAAAATACGCCGAACGCATTCGTTTCTTGCCTTGGCAGCCATTGCGCTGCTGGCAAGCTGTGCATCGCAAATAATGAAAAACTACGTCGGAGGACCAGTGGATGCGGTGATACTGGACTATGGGCCACCCGACAACGTCATTGAAATCGGCGTCGGTCAAAGAGCGTTCCAATGGCGGCGCATCAACACCGAAACGGTGACGGGCACCACCACTGGCGAGGTACGTCAGACACGCCATGGCGAACGTTACGAGATCTCCCAGTCGCCCGGCTACGTCAAGGAGACGGAGTGCTTCTACACATTCTTCGCGCAGGCCTCCGGAACGCGATGGTTCGTCACGAGTTTCCGCAGGCCGCAGCTCGAATGCGAGTGACCGACCTATCGCAGCCGATGACCGCTACCGGCACTCGGATTTTATGGAGAGATGCATGTTCAGCCATTTGTCCCGATTGCGGGATGCCTTCCGTCAGAAGCTCCCTGATCCGGACCGATCAGACAGGTTGCTCGGCGCGATACTGATTTTCTTGATGTGCCTGATGCTGATACTGTTTGCCCGTCATGCAATAGCCGAAGAGGCGGTTCCCCCGGAAATACGGATCCCTGACCGTACGGATATTCTGGCATAGAGACGTTGGGTGCCTACAAAGCTCGACGGCAAATCCGTCTTGTGTGTGCAATTCACTCGAACGCATAAGCTGGCGCAACGCTCAAAGCGTAGCGCCAGTTACGGCATTGGGAAGGGGCGTCATCGGAACGCACGGCCCGGGCAAACGGCTTACCGGCCTTTCCCTGTTACCCACCAGAAATCATTCGTTGGCGGTTGATCACCCTCGCAGACATCTCATCGTTTTTCCATGGAGTATCCACCGGGCTCGACACGTCAACGCTACGGCCTGGGTGACCAGTCGGAACCGCCGCGGCAGTGCATGCGCGCCAGATCCGGATGATTTTAGGCCAGACCGGCCTAAAATCTGAATCCGCACCTAAATCAAAGAATTAGAGCCTGATATCGCACATTTTCGGCATCAGCTCTAGAAGCGAAGATTTATGCCTGCCTTGATCACATGGCTGTCTATATCAGTACGCGTGGTGCCGGCATTCGTTGTCGTCTTGACGTCGGGGGTCATGACGTAGTTGTACTCCAGCTTTGCGGAAAGGCCGTTTCCAAAAGCCTGCTCAACGCCGCCGCCGACCAAATAACCGCCTTCCCAGCCCGGGCCGCGCCGAACGTTGCTGCCGTTCTCGAATTTGGTCCTCGTATAACCGGCAGTGCCGTAGACGAGCGTCTTGTCGAGGCTCATCCCGGCCTTGGCTTTGGCGGCCAGGCGCCATTGCTCGTCGAGATTGCCGCCGCGTACGTTCTGATCGGTACCGCCCATGTAGGTCCCCTCGAGCTCCGCGCCCAGGACGGCGGACCCAAACTGGAAATTGTATCCGGCCTGTGCTCCGGCGGCGAGGCCCTTGCCGTTGGAAAAGGGATTGAAACGGCTTGAGGCAACACCGGCATGTCCCCCGATATATGCGCCGCTCCAATCGAACGTGGTCGGCTGGGGGTAAGGTGCCTGGACATAGGAATTGTCCAGATCTGCTGCCGCGGCGGCTTGGGAAAGCAACACGGCTAATGTAACTGACAAGGCGAGTCTTGTTCTCATCGAAGACATTTATTACTCCAAACAGAAGCGCGGCGCCCTTCAGCGCGGCGTGAAGTGACCATGAGAGCGAAAAGGAACGCTCCCGCGAAACCTTCGAGAGGATCTCCGAAGGATAGGTGCACTCTGCTTGCAAGGATTACCGGTGAATTACGCAAAACAATAAGCCGACCCTATCGCTCGGCTATCCAGAACGCCGTTGCAAGCCTTGCGCCTGCACGAAAGCCCGGTCTTTGCTCTTGCGCTCCGCCAAATCCGGCCTAGATTTGCGCAACCCCTCCCAAGGCTTTCACCTCTCTCCCAAGGTTTTCACATGAAGTACAATTCACTAGGCCGCACCGAGATTTCCGTTTCAGAGATTTGCCTTGGCACGATGACCTGGGGTTCGCAGAACAGCGAAACCGACGCCCATGCGCAGATGGATTATGCCGTCGAAAAGGGCGTCAATTTCTTCGATACCGCTGAAATTTACCCCACAACCCCGGTTTCGGCCGAAACGCAGGGCTGGACCGAGGACTATATCGGCAGCTGGTTCAATAAGACCGGCAAGCGCAGAGATATCGTCCTCGCCACCAAGGTCGCCGGCCGTGGCCGCGACTATCTGCGCGGCGGCGAAGGTGCGGATGCGAAGAACATCCGCCTGGCGCTCGAGGCCAGCCTGACTCGGCTGAAGACGGATTATGTCGATCTCTACCAAGTCCACTGGCCGAACCGCGGGCATTTCCATTTCCGCCAGAACTGGAGTTACAACCCCTTCAACCAGGATCGCGAGGCGGCTGCCGCCAACATGCTCGACATTCTGGAAACGCTGGGCGCATTGGTGAAGGAAGGCAAGATCCGCGCGATCGGCCTTTCCAACGAAACCACCTGGGGCATACAGAAATACCTGACGCTCTCCGAACAGAAGGGCCTGCCGCGCGTCGCCAGCGTCCAGAACGAATACAATCTACTCTACCGCCACTTCGACCTCGATCTTGCCGAGCTTTCGCATTACGAGGACGTCGGGCTGCTCGCCTATTCGCCGCTCGCCGGCGGCATCCTGACCGGCAAATATGTCGATGGCATCAGGCCGAAGGGCTCGCGCGGTTCGATCAACCACGATATCGGCGGCCGCCTGCAGCCGCTGCAGGAACCGGCGACCAAAGCCTATCTGGAGATTTCAGCCAGATACGGCCTCGACCCGGCGGCAATGGCGCTCGCCTTCTGCCTCTCAAGGCCCTTCATGGCCTCGACCATCATCGGAGCGACCTCGATGGAGCAGTTGAAGATCGACATCGGCGCGGTCGACCTGACGCTTTCGAACGAAGTCCTGGCCGAGATCGCCAAGGTGCACCGGCAGTATCCGCTTCCGCTTTGATCACACTCCCTTTGCACCTGCCCGATGCCGGCCGTTGGCCTGCGTCGGGCTCGAAAGTCCGATTGCACTTGCCTTTCGCCCAAAAATCCGTATAAGCCGCGCTGTTCGTTGACCCGGTCTTCTGGCTGGTGGCTGAACGGAGGGCCGGTTTCCTTTCGGAAATCGTTCGGAACGGAAGCGTTCCAGCCTCCCGTGTCTCCGCTCTCGACCGTCTCGGAAACGCTTTTCTTGCCTGGGCCAGCCCAATCAGGAGCAGTCGTTGAGGCTTAGCCGCCGAATATCGGGTTGAACCAAACGCAAGAAAGGCAAAGCTGTCATGGCTCTTTATGAACATGTATTCCTTGCCCGGCAGGATATTTCCGCTCAGC
>Ga0102593_1000215_pt1 | contig 138441 bp, 148 predicted proteins | sample AraplaCol_mMS_r2_2_FD_76862 | JGI IMG/M metagenome (GOLD analysis project Ga0102593, IMG submission 76862) | Arabidopsis root microbial communities from North Carolina, USA - plate scrape MF_Col_mMS_r2 (SPADES assembly) (version 2) | ecosystem: Host-associated > Plants > Roots > Endosphere...
TGAAGAAGAAGATGAAGAAGAAGATGAAGAAGAAGATGAAGAAGAAGATGAAGAAGAAGATGAAGAAGAAGATGAAGAAGAAGATGAAGAAGAAGATGAAGAAGAAGATGAAGAAGATGATGAAGAAGATGATGAAGAAGATGATGAAGAAGATGATGAAGAAGATGATGAAGAAGATGAAGAAGAAGAAGATGATGATGATGATGATGACGAGGAAGAAGAAAAAGAAGATATCAACAACACCGGCATGTTCAGTCCCTATAAATATTGCTACTACCTTGCTTCAATATGGGAAATCAGTGTGGATGACCCAAAGTGTCCGGGTTGTAGCCCTGATACGAAAGCTGTAGGTTCTCCGCAAGAGGATGAACCCATCATTTAGTATCTTTTGATGTCGAATGTTTCCATGACGGCTTATGTCTCATCAAACTCATTGGAAAGCAATTTGGAATATAAGCCCCCGGAGAGTAAGATTGGAATATTTCTATGACTAACTAGTACACTAGCGTGTCTGTAGTGATACTCAAACAAAAGTTACTCTTTCCAGTTCTTTACATTCCAAATCAGCCACATTTTAGTATATAAACGAGTGATCTACTATATCCTCTATACCCGGCCTCTATCAACAAAGTGCACAAATACCGGCATGGACAGTCCCAAAGACTTCGACAGGAGCTATACCAGTGGCGCTACCTATCTCAATCATCCCCGAAGTAACGCCGGAACACGCAGCATCGCAAAACCAATTACCACCACAAGTGATCTCAAAAGAGAGCTGTGACTGGACAGAGTCATCATGACTTATAACAATTTGACCGGTTTGCGGATATTTATACCCTATCCAATATTTCGGGATCCCCCACGACGATGAATACGTCGTCTTCTCATACCAACTTTTCTCGATTTGTGGTCCAGCAGTTCCATGCAGATATTTGGCAACAGCCTCACTGCGTGATTTTAAAACACCATTGTCGCCGCTAAACATACAGCTGTAAGAAATTTGGCAGTTGTCACCCACATCAAATGTCGTTTTTCGACAACCATTTCCTTCGAGGACATCGTAGACGGTATGAAATACGTCTTTCGGATTGGGAAGTCTGAGTTCATTCTTGTTCAGACTTGAATCCTTGACGAAAATCGAATCAGATGAGAGTGTGAGAGTAGAGGACTTTTGCACAGTAGGAGGAGCTGGACCTGGGGCTGGATCAGGAGCTGGAGCCGGGGGAGTACTATGGTCACAGATATATGCAGATGCACATTCGGTGCCATCATCAAGTGTGTAAATGCCACGCTCATGGTGTCCATAACATGGAAGCAGATGTGACTCAAATGTATGCCATGCAAGCCCGGGATATACATCATCTGAATCGGGGACCGAAGGATCGACGACTACGGTGAAATCGTCTCCATTGGGCATCTTGCGTGTGAATCCGGATAATCTCCATGGATAGGATCCGTCCCAAGGGACGTCTGTCATCATCTCTGGAGTGACCCATTTCCCTCGAGTTCCTGGAGATGCCCATGGTGCAGTGGGATAGTACATGATTTGTCGAGAGGTTGATTCACCATTTGGTCCATGAATACCGCAATCTGCAAGAACAAAACGCTCTTCGGGACGGTATTCTGCCAGTGATACCAGAGCAAAGGAGGTAATTGCAATCAGAGAAGAAAGAATCGGCATTTTTAAAAGTACAAGCTTGGAAGATCTGAAGGTAATTGATCGTCAATGGTTCGAAAACAGTAAAGCGAGGCTTTTTTTTGAGGAACTAGAAGAATGCCCACGGATTCCACGTAATTTATATGGATTCTCATTCAGTACCAGGTACTATCAAACTCTCAGAAAAGTTCGAAATTGTTTCGAGAAGTGCTGAGTTGATTTCCAGCTGAAGTCTACATCTGCCACTTCTCTGCAATGTCGGCTCCCCCGATTTGTAGAATCATACGCCCGTCGGGAGAATAGTCGTGGAAGCTTTCTAGACCAACTTGAACTGTGATTTAGCATTATATCAGCTTACTTGTCTGCAGCCATCCTTTTTCCTCGCATATAATTTTGGTGTTGCCAAGGATGATGGGCTTAGTTGATCGGGCGGGCATTCTCGTATCGACTAAGCCTGTGGAAGATTGGGCTGAAGAATTAAATTACATTGCATTGTATCATTGAGAGTATATAGTCACTGACTAACAGCATTAGCACTGGTTAGTAAAATCACACCTCCGCTGTCTACTGCATGTAATTCTAAGGCGTTAGTTACTAACTGTGGTAGGTATAATATAATAGTTGAGAGGCTCGAGGAAATCAAGATTTATTGGGGTTTTAAGGAATTTGATCATATTATTCAATAAACGCCGGAGGCATATAAATAATTATCAAAGTTCGACGTAAAATAGATATATACAGATTGATGATGACGGTGCTACTCCAGCACCAAGTGAGCATAGATAGACATGTGGGAAAACAGTACCAAAAAGTGGTATATACAACAGCTGTGCTTGAACGACACAAAAATATGGGCAAAAACATATGATAATGAGGAACGAGAATGAGAAACGAGAACTTCAAGACGAGGGCGACTTTCCCTCGAAAGACTGGCTCTGACCATTCTTTTCTGGTTCTGATTTCTCGTTGTTGGGTATACGAAGACCACTGTTGATCTGAGCTGCGATTTGCGATTGTTTGAATTTCTCAAAACTCTCTGCGTCGTGTCTTTGGGCGGCCCAGAGTTCATCGACGGTGTTGCCGAGCTTCTCAAAAGCTTCATCGACATGGGCACTATCGAACGGTGACTGGGACTGCTCCTCGTGGAGACGTTCCAATCTGTCTCGGAGAGCATCCAGGTGAGATTGATCATCTTCGTCTCCCTCGCCATCACCCAAAGATGGGTTGAGGAGGTCACGACGGAGGTTTTGGCCTAGTCGATGAACGTGACCTTCTTCTGAAGTCATAGCGCGAGCGTGCAGAGAGGTCATCGAGCTAGTTCTGGAAAGATGAATTGCATATTGGTCGGTTTCTTCATCGTCAACAGCATTCTCATTATCAATCATGCTGCTGCTCAGGTTATTAGTAGAAGTACCAGGGCCATTGGCTTCTTCACTAGAATGCTGAGAGCCAGTATCAGGGGCACGGGAATTAGGAGTAGTTTGTGGAAGACGTGTTTCGGGATATTCATCCTCAAAGCGCTGAATCATCTTATGTAAAGTGTAATCGAGGAATTGAAGGCGCCCTATGGGAAAATAGTTAGCATGTTACATATAGCAAACGCAGACAACAGCAATAACTCACTATAGTTGGCATCGTTACCGGCTCGGTCCTCACGGACAAGAGCCGATTGAATCCGCGTGCGAATATTCCGCGCCGACTCCAATAGGTTCTTCGACATATCACGAGGTCTCTTGCTCACAACGCTCCGTGACTTGCGACGTCTTGGCGTATTCGTGCCACTCGAAGGCATAGACAGATCACCTCCGATGTCGCCAGCCTGCTGATCCAAGTTGCCCAGACAGACACCCAAGGCTTTGACAACGCCAGTGCCACCAATAACATAATCTTCATCGGGAGCAGGCTCATCCTCCTCATCGGCACAAACAACCTCCTCTGCGCCAGTCGAAGCAGCATTTCCGACAATGTGTTGTAAGATCTCTGGTACCGGCACATCTTTGGATTGCGTGGATGACAGCGACTCAGAAAGTTCCTCGGCGATGGCACCGCCTTCAAGGTTGCGCAGGGAGTAGGCGACGATCTGAGACGCCAGAGCTTTCACGACTTCATTATTCTCGGCGGATGGAATTTCGATATCAACAGCGATGATCGTCCGTGAAACGCGGACCGCAGCGAGCATAGAAGCATAAACCGCACACGCCTCTTCTTGTACTTCCGGGTCTGTACCAGACGCCAAGGAAACGATCTGAGGGTTTTCAAGTATACTGAGGTGACACAGACTTGGGCACTCAGGGATAATTTCAGCGAGACCAATAACGTTATCAGAAGTGAGAGCGACATCTGCAAGGTGGATTCGCTTCAGAGACGGCATCTTGGGAAGGAAACGTCGAAATGCGCCAATAGAGCTCGGTTGAACTGAGAATAAATCCCTGTTGTGAGAAAAATCGATGAAACGTAGGTTGTGAAGACGGGTGAGAGCTTGTAGCAGGGAACAAATGACCGATGGGTTCAAGGAGCAGTCGGCAAGACTGAGTGCATAGAGCGGCAATTCAGGTTCGATGGCGTCCGTGATAAGATCGATATCATCCGTAATGACATTTCCCCCGAGGTCCAGACCTTCACATTGACCAAGCTTGAGATACCCGATGACATGTTCTAGGCCTTCCCGTGTAAGGTTGTTGTTTGCAAAACCCAGTCGACGCAATCCCATCTTAGTAGCAGCTTGACATATCCTCTTGACCTGTTCACTCGAAGGCTTGCATTCACTCATCAGCAGCTCCTCGAGGTGATCGCCAGAAAATCGCTCCGCTAGAGCGTCCGCAAAGACATTGCAGACATCGGGCTTAGATTGTGGAGGTCCTTGTCCATCGGGTGATGGCACTTGGCACTTGGGAAATGGAATCCCAGAAATATCAAGTGCCTTCAACGACCTGGATAAATGCACGAACAGTCCAATATGTCGCCATCCTTCACGGCCGATTTTGGTATTGCCCTTGAGGGATAGCTTCTCCACCACACCTCCACCTACGTCTTTGAAGGGCGGCGAGTCTGCCCTTCTGGCTCGTCTTCGTCGAGAACGCATTTGCTCGGTCGTTTTTGTGGCAAGGAGGCCTGCAAGGACGGCCCGTACAGATTCATCGTTTAACGAACAGTTCTCCAGAAGAAGTTTGCGCACAGGAACAATTGCGAGCCAATCACTGAAGGTTGCAATATCTTGAGTCGTCATCGGGAAGTTGCTCAGATCGAGAGCTGCAACAGTTCCTGGAGATTCCGCCAGAGTCGACGACGGGGAGGATATCTCATCTACAACTCTTTTGAGTACGGGAGTTTCTCGTAGCTGGCAACAACGTCGATATATGCGAACCGGATCCGTGGTGGGATGACTTTGGGTCTTTGAACGAGCTGTGCCATCTGTAGGTGCACGGGTACCCTCCTCTTCCGAATCTGCTGATAGTTGTAAGGGTATGGAGCCATTTGCAACCGCTAATCTCCGTTTCCGTTCCTTGCGTTCCTTTCTTTCTTCCTCTGACCGTTTCTTCTTCTCTGCCTTCCTGGACGGGTCCTTGCCTTCACCATTGGGTTTAGCCTCCGCAGTGGATGCGGCATTTGCGCCGTTCGTTGCAATCGGATCTGACTGGGTTTCGGGAGGGCTATTAGCTTGGGTAGTTTGGGTAGGTGGTGGTACGGCTTGGGCAGAAGCAGGATCCTGAGTCGAGGATGTGGAAGGATTATCTTTCTCAATCACCGCAGCTTGCGGGTGTTTCAATGCCTCGGCTTCAGCTTTGCCTTGTTCCTTTGCCTCAGTCTCGACCTTTTTGGCTTTCTGACGATTGGACTCGGGCAAAGGTTGACGTAATTGGTTCGTCGGAGGAGCGTCCTCATCGGTGTCTCGATGAGAAATTCCTGCTATTTCCACATCAACACAGAAAGCGACCCGATTGAGCTTGGACTGGTTCAATTCGGCGATTTTGCACCGCTCGCGGTTAGGGTCCAGATTCATCACGCGGCGAGGACAGCAGACACCGTTAGCAGGCAACTTTGGAAGTCCACCCGAATTAGATGAGAACTTGCGCAGAGCATTGTGAAGGAAAGAAGGCCCTTTAGGTGAAGACGATGTAAATGGATTCGGTTCATCCTTTTTCTCATCCTCCTTATCTTTCGGCGAAAATGCCGCTCCAAATGGGTTATGTGAATCGAGCGGCGACGTAGCTTTCGGACTGGCTGGCGAACCTTTCAGACTCGCCTGCGAGGGCGGAGTCGACCCAGAAGAGAACTTTGAGCTCAGGCTGGAGATCCATGAATTCCGACGTCCGCTGAGTGGTTTTGGGGCAGTCTTCTGTGCTGCTGGGGATGGGGTAGACGGCGGTGGCTTCTGTTCCACAGTCTTCTCGGGAGGTGGTGGCGGCTTTTCCTGCTCCGCAGATTCCGATGCCTTATTTTCACTTTCTCTCTTTGGCGCAGTTTTATCAGCTGATGGTGGACGTGCCGGACTACTATTCGATCGCGATCGCCGATGTGGTTTAGATGATGCCGCGGGCGGTTCCTTTTCGGTGACAGACCTGTCACTCAGGACCGAGGAGACTGATTTTGTACGCTGAAGATGATCTAGCAAAAGAAACCAAGTTAGGGTTTATTCCAAGCATTCTCTTCCTGCAACATCGCGGGAATTCCGCTGTCGGTCCGAGGGCGGCTCGGATACGATGGCTCTTCCAAACGCAAAGTAGTCAAGGACTTGCCTTTCTGTGAGTGATGGAGCCAGCTCACATCCACAGTCTGGACACTCTCCATTTTGAATCCTTCTCACTCAAATTTCCAATCCAAATAGTAAGGAAGGGGGAAAGGACGGAGGTGGGCAGTTTGGTCACAAATGGGCCGCTATGTGGCGCGGAAAGTACAGGTCGAATGACGGGATATGCCTAGATCGGATGACGCATAATTGGCTGATCCCCCACTCACGCACAGGTATCAAAAGGTCGGTAATTCGAGAGAGAAATGAGCTAGGCAAAAAAGGACGGCAGATGAAGACCGGGGGTGTGGATGACGATCAGCAAGAGACTCAGCTCAATACTGCGAACGGGGGGGCAAATCGATCGTTTCCGTGGAGTACTGGAGTGGAGCACACCGTTTAAATATGGCAGAGAAGATGGATTGACATAAGAGATTGCTGGGTCGACTTCATGGTGCAGAAAATAAAGTCACAATCAAGGGGTGAATATAAAGAAAGAGCCAGGATCCCGGTATAAGAAAAAGCAAAAGGAGTCAGATTATTAAAAGAAGCGGAAGACGAAGAGGGGGAAAGACGGAAATGTGGAGGATTAAGCATATGACATAATCCAGAAGAGTGGGTGGAGGGCCCAAAGAGGAAATCGGCCGAAAGAGGCAAGATGCATCGAGTAAAGGCACGTGAGCAAGGAATATTCAGCAATTTTGATTGGTCAGTTCGGGGTGGATGGAGAAAACTCCGTGAGCAGAAGGAATTTTGAGGAAGAACAAGTCGACTCTAGACTGGGGCAAATGGCAAAAGAGTGAACCACTCACACTTGATTCCACCGATGATCACTCACCGACTAATATTTACATATAGTACTGTACATACATACATAGTACACTTTCCATAGTGAGTAACTGTACTGTATATGTACTGGTGGATTTGGTGAAACCTATTTGCCACTAGTTTCGACGCGCTGATTCAGTATGTATAATCATCCTCTTGGTGGACGGGATTCAAGCGTGAATCGACTGTAACACAACCGATTCAGAGTATCCGCAATCGTGTACATGAGAAAAAAAAAGATAATAGTGATAGTACATAATTGCGCCATGAACGCCTCCCAGTGGTATTGAGCTGGGGTGATGGAGAAAACATTAGAAGAGAAAACCAGCAAAGAGGAGAAAAGAAGAAAAGCAACGCCATCCGGTACTGTATGCATCACAAAATCCTTCCCCAGAGCTCATCAAGAGGTCGAAGTGGAAGGACAGACAAAAAGATGTTTTTTAAATTCAAGTCATCGCGCCGTGAGTATCCATAAACCAATTCTAATTTCAATCCGCACTGGGAATATCCCTCAGAATTTCCCAACCATACTCTTCTTCGGGTTGTTCGGGCTCCATGCCCAGAGCATTACGATAGGCCCGAACCTCGTTCTGAAGTCCCGCAATGATACGTACCGGGACACCCTCTTCGTCCGAACGAAGACGATGGGCTGTGCGAATCATCTCGGCGCATTTTAATGTCTGTGTATGCCAGTAGTCACGATCGAGTCGACTCTCCAAATGAGCATCCCGTTCGGCTTGTAGAAGTTGGTTATAGTGGTTTTTCTGGTGCAGGAAATGCATGTTTTTGTCCTGGCAATAATTGCGGATCTGTTCGACCATTGCACCAACACTGGATTCATAGTCACCAATGAGCTTGGCGTTCTCTAATTGTTCGCGTCGAAGGTCTTCCGTCTGTCGTTTTTCCTTGGCGAGTGCACGTTCGAGTTCGGAAATGCGGGCAGCTATCGGGAGAGAATATGTCAGTGGACTGTGTGGGACGTAATAGTAGACGAATAATATGGCATACCTGATATTTCACCATTGACCCGTTGCATGGCTGGGCTAGCATCATCGGAGGAGCCATGTTTCTGTCACATCGTCAGCTTCTCATCTCTCCAATCTCCCATCAGCTGCGCTCTGTGCTGGCATACCATTATTTCCTCCGCGCTTGATACAATATTCTTTGTGACTTCTCGGTTGTTCTTTAAAACATCGCTCAATTCCAAGACCATATCATACAGATGGTGAAGGTCCATCTGATGCCCCGCGTTCATAGGCATCGCACCCGGGGCGAACGACCCCATTCCACCCCCATTTGCCTGGGCAGATGAATGTGAGAGTGCAGGCGACATAGATTGTCGAGGCACACTACCCATGTTGGGGTTGCCGGGGGAGTTGTCCACGTAGCCGGAGAACATGCCCGAGGCGGAACCGTTGGTAGCCATTCCCGCTGGGGTGTTCATCGACAGGTCGGCAGCCGTAAATGCGCGATTTAACTCTTCGAGTTGCGGATCGTTAGGATTAATCGGGCGCGAGGTGCCGTTTTCCTCGTCGTACCAGGAGGCGTGGTTTTCCACGCCCAAGACCTCCTTTTGAAACTTCTCAAGGTCACGACGAGTAACGTGGGTGGAACGACGGCGATGCCCACGTGTATATGGTGCCTTGGAAGAGGAGGAGGAGGCGGCGTCACCCTCGATGATGGCGACACAATCAGGAAGAGAAGGATCAAAGTTGAGTGCTTGGTCTTCGTTGTTACAAGGTGATGCTGGCGGGCGCTCCTCGCCGTGAAGGGGAATTGCGCCAGGCCCAATCGGGTTAGCGCTTCCCTCGTTCGCCTTCGCTGGACTCGCGCTTGACGAGCTCCCTCCATCGCCTTCACGGTTGATTCCTCGCTGCTCCAACCCTGCCAAACGTTTCATCCTGTCAAAGGCACTCATCGTAAAATATGAGGGTTTGATGCTGAAGTATAGTTTGACAGCACCGACATTTTTTTTTTCTCTTTTTTTTTTTGCCGTGCCTTCCGAGCTCGAACTAGGGCAGGTGTAGGTGTAATGGATGACGGCGAAGACAGGAACCGGTGAACTTTCTTACTTTTCATCTGAATTCAATCGTCACTGCCTGGATTGAGTCTGGTTCTTCCCTGGTACTATATGGTCTACCATCTAGTAATGTTTGTGTCTGCCTATTCACTATGGGCTGATCATTGACCTGATGGCGTGCCCACAAGCATCAGGTATCCTAGGAAATATTCAATCAGGTATCGCTTCGACAAATCCCTGGGTTACCATTTGCAATTTCACGTAAATATGGGCGTACATGAAGTAAATAGTACTAGCCGACTCGGAGCAAGAATTTTGGCCAATCGTCAGGCCTCTACAAAATATATTTAATACAACATCGTCGGCAATCAGGGCATTCATATTTGGAAAAGTCGCCCTAGCCCATAGGACGGCTTACAAGGATGCAGTGCTCTGCTCCGATAATTCTTTTGCATGGACCAGGGTATTAGAAAAGTTATGCAAGATTCGCACATTTGAAAGTAGGTATCGTATGTCGTCAAGGTCATATCTCCGTCTCAAGCAGGGCCTCTAATCTCCGGTCTGATCCAGGGAGCAAGTATTCACCATTCGCTGGAACATGGCCATGGCTTTTCTGCCGTGCAATTCTACCCCCGACTCGCGCCATGAGCATCCGCATTTTCTCTAATTCCTGAACGAGCTCTCCGTCTCGGGTCACTAGGTTCGGTTGGATGTCTGCGCGCGGGTCTTCAAACGGCTCCAGGAGACGCCGCAGGTGTTGCAATTGATCACGACGCCGTTGTCTCTTCTGTCGCTGCTCATCAAGTGAGGCTAGTCGCTCCCGAAGCTCATGGTATCTGTTTCACAAGAAATGTCAGGCAGGTGGAACTTGAACACCAACCATGAAATCCAAGGATTTCCCAAGAGGACTGACCTTGCATTTTGCTCTTCTGTGGCGTCCAGTGCTTCCAGTTCCAAGGGTAATTTCACAATGTTCCTAGAGTTGGGTTGGTAAACTTTCCCTAAACCAAAGCCAGGGTAATATGGTTTGTCCTACCATTGTTTGGACAAATCTGTTAATTGTCCTACGCCCTTTGCGAAAGTTGCCTGGGACTGCGCCTCTTGGCTAATCGCAGCCCAGTAAAGACTGGCAATCTGGCTGGCAATATGGTGGATCGCTTGCGACGAATAGACAACGCGATTATGTTGTTTAGCAACCGAATTGACTATCGACGGGTCAGTAAAGGTTGCGATAACTTATTTAAATGCACACATAACACTCTTTGAAGACAGTAAAATATGGAGCGAAAATGATCATACCTTTATGCAGCACATCCTCAATCACTTTTGCACTCAGTTCGCCTTCATCGGTCTCCACTGCATAGTGTTGCCAGTCCTCCGGCGGCTCGAGGCTCTCGGAGAGAATCCGGACTTGGGCTCTTATAAAAGCTGACTTCAGCTCATAAATTGATCGTGTCGAGTCCATGATTTGGTGCTCTTTCGGCACGCCTCATGACTCGATGCGTGTTCGAGTTGCTCTTGGAATGAGAAGCGCCAGACCGCGCGCCTCATTCGTCTTATTTGCTTATCAGCGCGTGCCTTCCTTATCGCATAGGTCACGTGAGTGAAAGTATGTTGCCTCGGGCATAAGGCATCTTAGTATACGCCGAGGCATGAAAAGAAACGCAGTCTCCAGTCATTTTCTTATTTATTGTGGACAAGAATTAGATCTAGAATAATTGCGAAAATATAAGTGAAGAGCTTCGACATTGGTCGTATATACGAACCTGCATAAATAGGGCTATATGATACTATTGATACTCCGGCCGTTTGGATTCTTTCCTCGGCCTCCACCCTGGGGAACCCTTGTTGAACCTCGGCAATCCGCGATCATAATAAGGTCTTTAACCACTTACATCTCCGCAACTCTCAATCTACTAGATATTTTCGCAGGTCTCATTTGCATTTAGACTACCGGTATTACTTTATATTTTCTTGCTTCTCGCTTCTATTGGCAAGAACATGGCTGAGAACAAGCGGCCGATAGGCCTTCTCTTCGACATCGGCGGTGTTTGCGTAAGTCGGCACCATTCTAACCAGTAACTAAGAAACTGATATTGACTTCGTGAATAGGTTGTTTCACCATTCCAAGCTATTCTTGATTATGAAATCTCTCAGAATATTCCACCTGGCTGGGTGAATTTTAGCATTTCACGAACATCGCCCAACGGCGCTTGGCACAAGATCGAACGAGGCGAAATCAAGATGGACGCCAATTTCTTTGCTGAATTTAACCGTGATCTTCGTCATCCATCACTTTGGAAACAATTCCACGAGCAGCAACAGCAAAAGAAGGGATTGACTGGCCCGGTCACTCTTCCACCTCTCCCCGAAGTCGATGCAGAATGGCTTTTCTGGGAGATGATGCGGATATCCCGTACACCCGACCCTTATATGTTTCCCGCTTTGAAAAAGTTGAAAGCTTCTGGGAAATATCTTTTGGGTGCTCTTTCAAATACTGTCAAGTTCCCAGAAGGGCATGCGTATAACAAAGATGAAACAGGAGTGCGATCGCAGTTTGACTTCTTCATCTCATCCGCACATACTGGGCTTCGTAAGCCTGATCCTAAGATCTATCAAGCTGCTATCCAGGAAATGGACGCTTTGGCTAAGAAGCGCGGTCTATCAGGGGTCGAGGCTTCGGATATTGTTTTCTTCGACGATATTGGAGAGAATCTTAAGGCCGGAAAGCGATCCGGGCTACGGACCGTGAAAGTGACCCTTGGAAAGACACTGGATACTGTGAAGGAATTAGAACAGATCACCGGTCTTCAATTATTAGAGAATGAGGATAAGGCCCGCCTATAATGGACCCAGAGGGAATGAGTCTACATACTACGGGATGTCCACTACATACTAGGAACTATTCATAGAGGGGCAATATTGGCAGCATACTATCACATTCTGCAACTTTATAAATTCAATTACAGTGATCTAACTAGATAACCCTTATGATCTATTACTATACTGCTGCTCTGCTCTGCTCTGCTTAGGCTCTACAGTATTCTTCAAGTGGGTCGTCGCCCACCCAAAAACCGTCCAAAGTCGTCGCCAACCGCACTTTTCGGGTGGGATGCAAGTCCCGCTAAGCGAATTCCCCCACAAAGTCGCCGCACACTTTTTTTCCTTTTGTTTTCCAACCGTCGACCACAGGCTTCAGCACCCCCCGACACCCGCCAAAATGGTGAGTCTAATTCTCGTCGCAGATGGCTGAAATTATGCTTGTTCTGTGTTCGATTTGAATTCTACTTCGTCCTCCCCTCCTGATCGAGAGATCGGAGCCGGGTCCTTGCAAGATGCTTCGGACGAAATTCTGAAGCGCAAATTGCTGACTCGCGATTTTTCTTCTTACAGCCTTTCACCAAGACTGTCAAGAACGATGCCTACTTCAGGTGAGTATTTCCATTCATCAACGTGGTTGAGAAAGAAAAAAAAGGAAATTCAAATCGGATTGTGGGGTGACAATGTACTAACTTTCACCTAGTCGCTACCAGACTAAGTACCGCCGTCGCCGCGAGGGTAAGACCGACTACTATGCTCGCAAGCGCCTGATCACCCAGGCCAAGAACAAGTACAACGCCCCCAAGTACCGCATGGTCGTCCGTTTCACCAACCGCGATGTCATCACTCAGATCGTCTACTCTGAGATCTCCGGTGACAAGGTCTTCGCTTCCGCCTACTCCCACGAGCTGAAGCGCTACGGTATCAACCAGGGTCTTACCAACTGGTCCGCCGCCTACGCTACCGGTCTGCTCCTGGCCCGCCGTACTCTGTCCAAGCTTGGTCTTGCCGAGCAGTTCAAGGGTGTCGAGGAGGCTGACGGTGAGTACACTCTCACCGAGGCCGTCGAGACCGGTGATGGCGAGCGCCGTCCCTTCAAGGCCTTCCTTGATGTCGGTCTTGTCCGCACCTCCAGCGGTAACCGTGTCTTCGGTGCCATGAAGGGTGCCTCCGACGGTGGTATCTTCATCCCCCACTCCGACCGCCGCTTCCCCGGTTACGACATCGAGTCCGAGGAGCTCGATGCCGACACTCTCCGCAACTACATCTTCGGTGGCCACGTCTCTGAGTACATGGAGACCCTCGCCGATGAGGATGAGGAGCGCTACAAGTCCCAGTTCGTCAAGTACATCGAGGAGGACATTGACGCCGGTGACCTTGAGGAGCTCTACCAGGAGGCCCACAAGGCCATCCGTGAGGACCCCTTCAAGAAGGATGAGGATGAGGGCTCCAAGAAGACCAAGGAGGAGTGGAAGGCCGAGTCCAAGAAGCACAAGGTCGAGAAGCTCTCCCACGAGCAGCGCAAGGCCCGCGTCCAGGAGAAGATCCGCGAGCTCGCTGCTTAAGCGTCTTGTCGGCTATACTAATCCTGATGAGTCCTTCGGTCCGCTGTTTAAGCTCAAAAGTTTCCTACAAAAATTTAATGAGGGAATTGGCTTTGCCAGTCGGCGTTTCTTTTTTCTGATGAATGTAGATTGATGGATCATGGCACATACCACTTTTGTTTACGTTAAAGGGTGTTTTCTGGGGCAACTAGTTCGGTGTTCACAAGGCAATTTTCTTTTTCACAGTTCTAATCGCTCCCAATGTCCAAGCAATCTCTTCGTTCCCTCACGTATTTCTTGTGGTTCTGCTTTGGCAATGTGCACCGTAGTTGGGAATCTAGATCGTAAGACTTGTATATATAGTAGTACTCGTACAGAGATCCGGGTTTATTCAATTCAATTTCTTTGACCCAGCACTGGCCTTCAGGTTAGTCTCGAGTTCTTTCAATAACATCTCACGTGACTGCCGAGACGGTTCTTGTCCTGGGAAACGGCGACCTTTCCTGTTTCTAAAGCAATAAACTCCAAGGCAATGAAACTAAGTGCTGGTAGTTTTTTAATATTGGAACAAATCGGAAGGTCATGCAAATATATTTGATCCGGCATGCGGAAACAGTCCACAATGTGGCACAAGCTTTGTGAGACTCGATATATAAATGACTTCACCCATGACATTGTGGTTTAACCTTACTTCCAGGGCCGGCACTACTGATTCAGCGCTCACAAATCATGGCACACTACAGATAGAATATTTGGCACGACATTTCGCCTCAAAGTCTATTCAATTTAAATCGATATTTGCCTCAGACTTGAGTCGAGCCCGACTTACAGCCGAGGGAATCTGTCGCCACCAACCATCAGGGGCAGAGGGCACGCCGACAGTGCCGACTACGACTCAGGATCTAAGAGAAAAGGATTATGGTTCACTGGAAGGCACATGCTGGCGTGGTTCTTCCTCGGCAAGACATAATGAAAACAAACGCCGCCATGACGGCAGCTCACCTAGACATGTCGAGGGTGAAACCTCAGCCTCGATGAAAAGACGAGCCATATTGTTTTTGGATAGTCATCTGATACCTTTTATTTTTGAGCCTGCATGTGCAAAGGATACGATAGCTATAGTTTCGCACGGTGTTTTTCTTCGCATATTGTGGGCTTGTCTTGTCGAACTGTTTGACTCGATCAATATTTCCCTAACCCCTGGCATTTGCCCACAACATGAAGGGCCGCCATATCGGTTGATACCTTCTTGGTCAAATACAGGTTATATGGTCGTCTCGATACATTCTCATCCATTACCACCCCCGTTGCCACCTCGTGCCGGGTCTACACCGCAAGTACAAAGCACAAATAACGAGGAGCAATCGATCCTAGACACCACAAACGAAAGGCAACGGAGTAATGTCTTGACCCCTCTATTGCAAGGATGGTCCATGAAGATCCTGGCTGTTAATAACAAAGAGCACCTTTTGGGGTTACGGCGCGGTCGAGGAGGTATAGGCAGTGCATCACACGATATCCGACAGAAGAAGATAGATCATTTCTTCAAGAAATAAGTCCCTATAAATTTCAAATATAAGACGAATTTTGGCCATTTCACTCATTATAAAACACCTCGTCCAGTACCTTCCACCATCCGGGTCCTTCAGCACTACTCACTGCGCCGGGAATGGGGCTCTCCTGTAATGCATTCATCTTTAGTTTCGAGTCGAATATTCTTACATGAAAGAGACTAAAGATACTCACCTGCATTCCATCGGTCAAGGCCCACCACTCTCTCACTTTGGGATTTGCCCGCATCTTCTCCATGTCACCCTCGAAGTCTGTACCGACATACTTGAAAGTGGCAAATAGCGTGCGTTCGTTGTCGAAAAAGATGGAATCTGGTAATTGATATCTGTTAGAGGACTTGAGGTGGGGGGACTCGGAGCGGGAAGCGTACAATCCTTAATATTACAGTCCTCGATTTGTTGTAGTACTTCGGGCCAGACATTGGCGTGACATTCCTTGTATGCAGCCACTGCTGACGGCTTGAGATGAACAACTTGAGCAATGCGGCGTACTGGTGCCATATTTATTGTTTGGGATGAATATTCCGAGGGCTCGTTGGTTCCAATTGAATAGAATACTGGTAGTAGATGAGAATCGAGAGGCTCAGAAGAAGGCTTTCGTCTTTCGAAATAGTAGGATGCTTGTTTGTTTTCGTGTATTAGTAGACAGTGCAACAGATTTCAATAGAGGAATATTTGAGAAATACCAGCGAGGGGTCTCCCAGTTTCCACATATTCAAGCCATGCCCCTCGCCCTCGCCAAAGTGATTCCCCGTCTCGGGGGATGCTAACCCGAAGCCCCCACAACCATCGGGATGCCGGTTGAAGACTAGGGCATTCCAGCAGGGTCCTCCAGGGTGTGGATCAAAATTTAAGGCTGCAATAGAAAATTTGAAGTGAATAATATGGAATTAATATCTAAATTTATCGTAAAGCATAGAATAGACTGTCATGATTAAACCAATGGGTTCTTAGGTACTGGGCGAATCCAACTGACAGCCACATTGGCGGCCATGGAAATCGCTCCAATAATCCACAATGAGCGGCCATAGTCAGAACCATTATATCTGAAAACAATGGCAAATATTATACCTCCGAGGTTTCCAAAGCCACCCACTATGCCAGATACAACCCCGTTAGCGTAAGGATGCACATGCGGCACAACGGCAAAGTTAGCCCCGTTACATGCCTCAAGGAAGAATGCCATGCCCGCGATGAGTCCAAACATTGTTGCCTCGCTCTTTGGATTGGAAAAACCAATCGCCAGCTCGAAGGCACCCATCGCGAGCCCCAGGAATGATAGCAGGATTTTCTTTGACCAGACAGTTCCGGTGCAGCGATATAGCATATCCCCAATGAAGCCACCAGCAGGGCGAAAGACGACATTAAGCAGGCCGAACATAGCCGCCCACCGACCAGACTCCGTTTGGCCCATATTAGGGAAATTTTTGGAGTAATAGGTTCCGAGAATAGAGTTAATGGCCAGTTCGGATCCGAAGGAACAGGCATAAGGGATTGCCACGGCCATTGTTGATAGACTGAAGGCTACACGGCAAGCATCCTTTCTTGAAAGAGTGACGACAGCATCATTTCTGAAGAGGTTCATCTGGCCCATACTTGAAGCTTCCTTGTCGACTATTTGAGGAGTTTGCGTGCCCTTTTTTTCCACGTCGATGGCAGAATCATATACCGACGGAGGACCGGATGGCTGAGTCGAAGGAAGTATGGAGTTGATATTGACAATATTTCCATCCGAAGGAGAGCCAGGAGACACAGGTGATGTTGCCTCTTTTGCCCAAAGGTGTCTCTCCGACCATTTACCAGTTGGAGTGTCCTCACACAGGAAAAGCATTCCCAATGCCACTGCTGTGATTATGATGAAAGGAACAATGTAGGAGACGCGCCAGGCTTTATGAGGAGTCAAGCCACGAGCAGTGATGAGAGAGTCGTAGATAGCAGGCATAACAAAGCTGTAGAAGCCACATGAGCAAAAGTATCATATATGAAAGATGTAGTCAAGACTCACTAGGTAATTCCTCCACCAGCATTGCCCCAACCACCGGCTAGTGAATTGGCTGTTCCAACAATTTGTTTGTCAAAGAACCCTGTGCACCAGACCTGACAAGGCACGAAGGTACCACCGAGGATTCCAACAAAAAACCGCAAGGCAATAAGACCCTTGGGTGTGGTCACTAAGCCAGCCATTGCAGTAGGGATTGCTCCACAAAGTAGCAATCCTACAAAAACTAATCGTGGACCGAAACGATCACATAACGGACCAGCGACCAGTCGAACTAGCAAAGTAGCTAGAAGCGCGACAATATTCGAATTCGCAACGTCTTCTTGGGTCATCTTAAGGTCATGCTTAATAGTGACAGAGAGCTAAGACAACAAGGTTATTAGTCTCGTTACCATTTTGTCTAGAAGGGTTCCGAGATAGATTGTTTGCTGCTTACCAATGGTGGAAATGCATACCACGAGAGAAAAGCTACCATGAAGCCCACCCATGAGAAGAAGAATACTCGTCCATATTGGTCGAATGGGTTCAAAATTGGAATAGACTTGGCTTTTCGTGTCCCAGGATGAACTTCTGGGGACACAAAAAGAAGCTTGCCCAAATTAGCAGCCATGATGGCTGTTCAAGATACAGACGATGCGAAGGAGTTATAGATTCAGACAGAAGGTATTTGAGTCAACTCTGATATTCAGGTATAATAAATATAGAATCAAGACAGTTGCTTTTGGAGGGCTCGGATATTGATGGGTCAGAGATGATATTCAAGAGCAAGCCCTGAAGTGAAGGCGGGCCTGATAACCTAAATAGACTTGAAGAATGTCAGAATGGCTGATCTTCTATATCAGGCAATTTTAATAATATGACACAACATATAGAAAATGCCATAGATCTATCGATCAATTATCATACTCGGGAATTCTCGTAAAGCTCATGCCAGAGGGAGGTTGATGGATGCTCCAAAAGAAAAATGACCAGAATGAGCATATCCACGCAATCTCATTCGACGAAATTCTATTCACAATCTCTCCCAGCGAATCGTCAATTATGGGTCTAAGAGCCTCCAGATATTAGCCAAGATGAATATACATTCATTATGCAAAGTAAAAGGAGAGATAAGGGTTCCAAGACCGCCTCTGGGAGGCTGTACATATGCAAACGGTCTCGAATACCATACAATGGGCAAAGGCATAGAGGCGCGATAAGCACAGAATTGAACATCTCCGCGGAAGCAATTCTGCATTGTTCCACACTGTATGGAGCACCAGGGTCCATGAATTGCCGTGATTTTCTGGGGTTGTGTTCCACTTTTCTCAGGGCTGTGTGCGTAGTCCGTGGTGGTTGGCATCCGATGTTGATAAACAGCTCGCACCTCATTGGACACACTTAGCCCAACGATATAGATAGGAGTTTAGACTTTACTTGCTTGAGAGAGTCGTGGGTCTTAAAATGGGTCAAATTGATCCTTCTGAGCTCCGCGGAAATACTTTAAACATCGTCATCTTGCCCTATTCCTCCAGTTGCTTCTGCTCGCTCTGGATCGACACCTAATCTAACGTCGTGATGTGTCCATCAAACGAGATCCTCCCGCTCGGTGGCAAAGCCGAAGATAAGATTGGCTGTAACTATCATATTATGTGGATCTAGTATTCGGCTACATTGCTTTTGTCATTTGGATAACTCGGGCCAGTCTCATCGGATCATACGGCAATCTAGCGGCTGAAGCCTGAAGTAGAACAATATCTCTTCTCCTTCGAAAAGGTCACCAAATCTGGTCAATACAGGGAGAAACAAAGATCAAGATTAGAAAGAAAGCAGAACGATATTTGATAGAAATGGTGATTTACATTTGAGTAATATTCACATAGTCACATTAGGTCGTTCGCTAAAAGCTCCAAATTTCAACCATCAAATCTCCAATCCCACAATATCTTAATAAGTGACCCATTCTTGGAATGACCCTCGTGCTCACATTCATTCAGTGGGGTCGAAATAACAATGTTTACTACCAATCAATCCCATTTGCAGGCTGAGCTGCGGAATGGCTTAGTGCATCACCATTAGCCACCTTCTTGCCTTTCATCCCCTTGTATCTCTTGTCCATCTTTTGGAAAGGGTCGGATGATTCTTCTTTCCTCACTTTCCATTTTTCTGTTCCAAGGATTGCATCCAGCTCTTCGACGGGTGGTAATTTGATATAAATCCAACCGTCATCTCGCTCCTCCACAGGGAAGGTAGCAATGTTCATACTCTCGTCGTTTGAACATCGCCCAGCCTGTTCTCCATTGAGCTCGAAGTTTCGCTTGTGATACGGACAGGAGACCCAGTATTTTCCAGCATCATCGTCACCAACCAATCCATCTGATAGAACAAAAGCACGCTTGTGTGGGCACATTTGTTGTGTGGCGTAGAACTTGCCTTTGATTTTGAAAACTGCTAATTGAGTGTCTCCTCGTTTGACGTTGGCAGAAGATACTTGCGGTGGCTCATCAGAAAAGTGATCTGCCCTAACAACAGGTTGCCAGGAGAGGCTGGACCATTGATGACCCCTGAAATCTTCCAGGGCAGATTCCTTGGCCCAATAAGTAGGACGTTTTTGTGCACGCTCTTGAATGACTTCCACCGTATCCACTGTCTCATCTGTGTTCACAAATTGTTGGAACACCTTCCGACGCTTGGGATTCTTGATTGTTTCTGTCCATTCACAGAAATAGCTGTCAACGAGCTCGTGCATCTGTCGCTCCATATCGGCGCAGATCCCCAACTTGTCATCAATGATTACCTCTTTCAGATAGTTAATACCACCTGGAAGATTTTCAATCCACCGTGCTGTCCGCTGAAGCTTGTCGGCGGTTCTAATATAGAAGATCAAATATCGATCAATGATAGGCATGACCATCTCGGGGGGAACGTCCGTCACAAGAAGCTCTGAATGGCGCGGCTTAGCACCGCCGTTTCCTCCGACGAAAATATTAAATCCTTTCTCTGTAGCGATAAGACCAAAGCTGGCACATCGTTAGTTAAAATCCATGGATTCGAATTTTCGACATGCTCACTCTTTATTTTGTGCCTCCGCGCACTCTCGAACACAGCCAGAGACTGCACCTTTGAACTTGTGCGGTGCTCGGATACTTTTGTATCGTTCCTCAAGACGAATCGCCATGCCAACACTGTCACCGATACCGAAGCGGCACCATGTAGAGCCTACGCAACTCTGCAGACTGCAATGTTAGATCCGTACTAGCAAAATTGATGCTCGGGTAGTTAAGCCTCCGAGCATATGACATACCTTGATGGCGCGTAAAGCTTTGGCATAAGCATGTCCACTTTCCATGCCTGCATCCACAAGCTCCGTCCAGATGTTCAAAAGATCGTGCTTCTTTGCGCCGAACATGTCAATTCGTTGTGCACCAGTTATCTTGCAGTATAGTCCATATTTCTTGGCGACAGATCCAATTGCAATCAACTTGTCGGCCGTAATCTCTCCACCGGGCACACGAGGCACAACAGAAAACGTTCCATTTCTTTGGATATTCGCGAGGAATTTGTCGTTTGTATCTTGTAAGTCATTGTAACCCTTGTCCATGATGTTCGGGTTGAATAAACTCGACAGGATTGAACCAATCGCGGGCTTGCAGAGCTCACACCCGAGGGAGTTAGGGTTGTTCCCGGCAACTTGCATCACCTCTGTAAATGTCTTTAATTGCTTGATGGCGACGATGTTGTATAGATCTGCCCGCGAGTACGGTATGTGGAAGCATACTATTGAATATGTTAGTTAATGCAATTTCTAAATCAAATAGAGTCATCCATGGGTAGCACTCACAATGGTTTGAAACTTCTTGGCCCATCTCCAACATTGTCTTATTAAAGATAGATTGCACAAGGGGCATGCAGCCACCGCAGCCAGTCCCTGCCTTAGTGCAAGATTTGACTTCTCCAATAGTTTTGCAATTACCTGCCTTGACATTCTCAACAACATCCCCTTTAGATACGTTGTGACAAGCGCATATTTGAGTGCTATCATCACTGCACACGGGTAAGAACTTCGTTGAACAACATAGGGGTAGTACATTGACTTACAGATCATCTGCATTCTCGTCACCGCCACTTTGAGCCCCAAGAATTAACTGACTGGGAGGAATTTCAAGCTCCTTCTGGGTTTTCACCATTTGGTTTAACTTGATGTAGTCGGATGTGTCTCCGATCATCATTCCACCAAGCAGAAATTTACCATCCATAGTGAAGATATACTTTTTATATACTCCAGCAAATGGATCCTTGTACGTCAAGGCCTTCACGGAAGAGTCCGCCTTCTCTCCTTGAGGACCTGTGATTGATGGACGTTTACCCGGGAGGAATTTTGGCCCATCTCTGTCGGCGAAGAAGTCTCCAAATGAAGCAACGTCAACACCGAGAAGCTTTAGTTTGGTACTGAGGTCCGGTCGTGTAAACCGCCTGGGTTCTTTGTCAGGATTGGTGAGATTATAGGCCAGCACATCGGCCATCTCAATACCAGGTGCAATGATTCCGAATGTTTGGTTTTCCCAACTGGCACATTCACCCACGGCGTAGATATTCGGCACTGAGGTTTGTAAACTGGATTTGTTATGTTTTAGTTTCTGGGTTGAAAGGTTTCTCATCAGCACCATGATTCGCTACTGACCTTTCGTCAATTTGAAAACCTCCTCTCGATCCGGATAAAATGCCAGCCGATTGCCCTAATTCATCTCGTGGCCTCACGCCAATCTAAAAGGTCAGCAAGATGGATCCACTATTATACTGTAGGTCAAATGCTTACTGCAAAGCAGATGCAACAGCACTTTATGTGCTGTCCATCTTCGAATGTAATACCAGTCACGTTGTTATCTTTATCTGTTGTGACAGCAGCAACTCGTTTCTGGTGCAGGACCTCGAGACCTAAATCGCGAATCTTCCGAGATACCAAAGAGCCCGCATCCCCGTCAAGCTGTCTCGCCAATACCCAGTCATTGCGATCGATCAGTTTGACATTTCCGAAATCCTCCAGATCGGTCATCGCCTTCGCAGCCTCGAGTCCAAGTAGACCACCGCCAACTGTGACCGCAGTTTCACCTTTGTGTTTGGCGGCAAAATCAATCAGGCGCTCCAGGTCATCGATAGTCCGGTATACAAAGATTCCTTTCGCATCGTAGCCTGGTGTGCGAGTGGGAAGAACGGCATCTGATCCTGTAGCGAGGACAAGAAGGTCGTAGGAAATAAGATCTCCGCTACATGTGGTGACCGTTTTGTTGTGTGGGTCTACTGCAGTAACTCGAGTATTGAGGTGGTGATCAAATCCTCGCTCTTTGAATGATCCATACTGGTAGAGATCATTAGTATTCCCTTTTTATCTCTCAAGATCCTTAAATCAGTTCAGTACTCACCCATTCTTTCGGCTCGAGGTAAAGATCTTCAATCTTGCGGTGCTCAAAGAATGACGAGAGCCCGACACGATTATATGCGACATGAGGTTCTTCGCCAATTACCAGGATATCAAACCTTCGAGCTGTATCCTGTTTGATAATTTTCTCACTGCTATTATTAGCGATAGGAAGACTAGGGAAGTCGGTGTTTCGCATACATGAGAGAAATTGCTACCATGCCCAATCCTACAATCACGATCTTCTGGCGTAGGCCATGTTTTGGAGCGGATTTAGAGAAGGCAACTCGTCCAGGTGGTTCACCTAGTAAACCTTCGAGTACGGCCATAGCTGCACACGCAATTACTTCGTTGATGAGAGATGAAGGAAATTACGCTCAATTACACTATCTACGGCTGCTCGAGCAGTTTTAAGGAACATTGGCATATTGCTTGTCATACGTGATCACAATGTGGTCTCGCAGAGTGATACAGATCGGAAGGATTAGGGCCATCATACGATAAGAACGAGCTTCCTATCTGACATCCAGGCCTCCGCGGAGATCTGGATAGAACCGGATCCAGGGTTGAGCCTGTGGGTAAACCTTTTTAGCTAAAAGCTGAATGGCTGCGACGAAAGATAAAAGATAACCCTAATTGGACACGCTGATAGGCCAGGGGAATAACCACATCCATGAAGCGGCAACTTGAAGATAAGGATCAAACAAGGCATCTTTGACCATTCCTTGTGGATAGCACTTTTTTGAAATTTGTATTCTGATTTTTCTAATGTGCTCATGTCAGGCCTCTATTGCGTTACGCACCCGCGGAGATACTATTCTGGATAACCCTAACTTGAAATCGATGTGGACCCTACTTGTACCTAGAATCCGAACAAGCCATAGTCTAAAAAAAGTGGATGGACTGGTTTGATTTTCATTACTTTCATATTCATTACTTTCATATTCATTGCATTTAATATTTTACAATAAAGATTGTGGTTTATTGAGTCATCATATAACGGTCAAGGTTGAAGTGACTGGCAGACACCATTCATAAAATACGATGGCGACTATCACACAAACGGCCCTAGATAGAGCCGAGTTCCCCATCAAGAGCTCAAATGTCAAATTTCACGACTTACCAACGCCAGAAGAACCGAACATTCCATTACCGCCACCGTCATTTAACCCAACAAAAATCTTAGAAGTCGACAAGAGCACTCCGGATAACCATGTCGCCCGCGACCCGCGTCTTATTCGGTTGACTGGTGTACATCCTTTTAATGTTGAGCCACCTCTCACGGAATTATACAAAGAGGGTATGTATTCTACTGCTAGAAAGAGTAGATCTCTTATAAGATAGCAATATGTACACTACTGACACTCAAAGGATTCTTAACGTCACCCGAATTATTTTATGTTCGAAACCATGGACCTGTACCCAAGGTCCTTGATGAGGATATTCCAACATGGGAGTTGAGCATAGAAGGGTGAGTAAAAGCTTGTTAAGATAGAATGCTGGTATTCAACTCTCAAATGGCTTTATAACTAATTGGTTTACAGGCTTGTAGAACACCCCATAGTCCTGAGCTTTCGTGATATTCTGCAGAAGTATGACCAAATAACTGCACCAATTACACTTGTCTGTGCCGGCAATCGAAGAAAAGAGCAAAATACAGTCAGAAAATCAAAGGGTTTCTCGTGGGGCCCTGCTGGGCTCTCTACGGCTCTTTTCACAGGGCCCATGATGGCAGATATAATTCGCAGCGCCAAACCACTTCGCCGAGCAAAATACGTTTGTATGGAGGGGGCTGATAAACTGGTAGGCTTGATCTATATAACCATGACGCCAGTAAAGGGATTGCGAACTAATAATTATCTAGCCAAATGGTTTCTATGGTACATCAGTAAAACTGAACTGGGCTATGGATTATAACCGAGGGATCATGTTAGCACACAAAATGAATGGAGAGCCTCTTCGACCCGATCACGGACGTCCTTTGAGGGCTGTGGTTCCAGGCCAGATCGGCGGAAGAAGTGTCAAATGGTTGACAAAGCTCATAATTACGGATGCGCCGAGTGATAATTGGTACCATATCAACGACAATCGGGTATTGCCGTAAGTACCGCATGATAGAGGAGCAATTTTGAAAATCATTCTGACTATTCCCAGAACAATGGTTTCCCCAGAAATGTCGGCCCAGGATAAAAAGTGGTGGACTGACGACCGATATGCCATATACGATTTGAATGTAAATTCCGTGGCGGCCTATCCGGAACACGAAGAGATACTTGATCTTACAACTGCTGGGACAACTTATACTGCGAAGGGCTACGCATATGCTGGTGGTGGGCGACGAATCACCAGAGTTGAAATATCATTGGATAAGGGCAAATGTATAGTGTTCTGTCCAACAAATTCATACATTTACAGAGCTAATAATCTTCTTATTGTTTCCAGCATGGCGGCTCGCCGATATCGAATACGCCGAAGACAAATACCGCGAATGGGAGGGCGATCTCTTCGGGGGTAAAGTAGACATGTGGCAGCGGGAAACTTGTTTTTGCTGGTCATTTTGGTCATTGGAAATTCCTGTGTCGGATCTGGAAAGCAGTGATGCGCTAGTAGTAAGGGCCGTTGATGAAGCCTTAGCAACCCAGCCGCGGGACATGTACTGGTCGGTCTTGGGCATGATGAACAACCCCTGGTTTCGAGTGACCATCACAAAGGAGGGGAATTCACTCAAGTTTGAACATCCTACCCATCCAGCAAGGAGTGGTGGATGGATGGAAAAGGCTAAGAAGGCCGGTGGGGATTTACTCAACGGCAACTGGGGGGAGAGACACGAAGGTGAACAGCCTCTCGAGCCGGAGCCCGTGAAAGAAATAAATATGAAGAAGGAAGGTGTGAATCGCCAAATTAATTTTCAAGAATTGAAGGAAAACAGCAGCAGCGAAAAGCCTTGGTTTGTGGTGAACGGCGAAGTATACGATGGGACGGGTTTCTTAGAAGGACATCCCGGGGGTGCCATCAGTATCACCTCTTCGGCAGGACTTGATGTATCAGAAGATTTCCATGCAATTCGTGAGTTTCAACAGTCAATGAATTTATGTTCACAGGATACTGACTTCGGATCCAGATAGCGAAACTGCCAAGTTGATGATGCCGGATTATCACATTGGTACTTTGGATAAGGCTTCTTTGGAAGCCCTGAACAACAGTACCACGGTTGTTAGTGATGAACCGCGTCCACATTTCCTTCAATCAAGAGCATGGTCCAAAATGACACTGATTGAAAAGAACAATGTATCCTGGGATACCCGAATCTTTGTATTCCAATTGGAGCATGAGAAGCAAACTTTGGGATTACCTATCGGGCAGCACCTGATGATCAAAGTGCAAGACCCAGAAAACAAAAAAGAAGCGATAATCCGATCATACACGCCAATTTCCGAAACAAACCTGGAAGGGCGCATGGAGCTTCTTGTCAAGATTTATTTCCCAACATCCACTGTTCCTGGTGGCAAAATGACCATGGCTTTGGATATGCTTTCCTTGGGGGCTCAGATCGATTGCAAGGGACCAACGGGGCGATTTGAGTATCTTGGAAACGGAAGGGTCCTCATCAGCGGTAAAGAAAGAAACCTTCGCTCTTTCAAGATGATTTGTGGTGGAACTGGAATTACTCCAGTATTTCAAGTCCTGCGTGCCATCATGCAAGACCCTCAAGATCCTACAACTTGCGTTGTCTTGGATGGTAATCGATTAGAGGAGGACATTCTCTGTCGATCTGAACTTGAAGCCTACTCAGAGGCAGATAGAAAGAAATGCACCGTTGTACACACGTTGTCCAAGGCATCAGACTCCTGGGAGGGTCGTCGAGGGCGAATTTCTGACAACTTGATCAAAGAGTTTGCTGCACCAGAAGATGCCAGTATGGTTCTTCTCTGTGGACCTGAGGCCTTGGAGAAATCTGCGAAAAAAATCCTCCTGGATCAAGGCTGGGCGGAATCAGATTTGCACTTCTTTTAATCCACACCATGTAAATGTTGGACATTAGGGGGGTTTTCGGCGTCAAAGCATTGTCTTTTGTACGAATTTGGTGGAGATCAAGCGGTGTTTCATGGGTAGGTTCGTTGAATAGGATTTGAAATGTTATGATATGGTTTGTCATTAATCGTGATGTCTCATTATACATAGTAGGGTTGTCCTTCATGGACATATCAGTAATAGTCCCTCACTTCAAGCCTAATTCGAAGATGCTCAAATACACTAGTGGGCTCATTTTGCAAAGAAAAGGCTGCACCCGAGTGTGCCATGGATTTTGTGGAATTTGTACCAGGGTCCAATCCCCGCAAGTAGCCCACGAAAGCAGAGGTTTGTTTTCTGAACACACTGTACAAGTGATGAACAGTGCCCTCACTTCCATGCCTAAGCCCACTCAGACCGTCAGCTTTTGACAATGAGCTAAATGCAAGAATCGTGCTGAATATGCTCTCTAGTAGTTTCGCAGCTGGCGCATGTCGCTTGCTCAGGAATAGGGCAAATAGCATCTGGTCCAATATATCGACATGGAAATGACGGAGGTGCGTGACGGACTGGGCAGACTCAATTGTGCCGTCAATATCATCGCAGTCAAGACAACGCTCAACTCTGGCAAGGGTCTCCTGAAACCGACTCCAAATAGAGCCTATTCCAATATGAAAACAATAATCGCTAACTGCAAGAACGAAATGTTGGGCATCGATTCGAAATTTCTGAAACACATTCCGAATGTCTCCCGCGAGGGAGTTGCGGGCAGTAGAATCACGTATCAATCCCTTCACGACGGTGACCATTCGAACCAGACGTAGTAATTGTTTGAATAATTGATCGTATTTCTCCAGACATTGAGGCGTAATAAGCGTCTCAAGAATCTCGGGAGGTTTGTATTGAAGACGCAAAAAGTCCAAAGCCTCAATTCCATTAGGGTCCTGACATCGCTTGATCTCCTCGGGCGTTAAGTCTCGAATGGAAAAGCTCAGCCCACCAGGGAGTTCATTCTCTTTTTGTTGTACATTTTCTAGGCCCTCCGGCTCTGTCTCTCCGAAATAACAATCTCCCAAGAGGCCCATTAAAACCAAGCGCAGCTCGGAGCTCGCTGGGGGCCATGTCTCACGACTCCCTAGCCTTAAGCCAGTATGGACTCCACTCCGTACGACGCCAGCCCTGCGTTCTCCACTCTCCATTTCGGACGCAAAAAGTGAGTTCGTCAGACGGGTAGTGAAGGAACCATCGCCCAGTAACTGAAAGCGCCATTGCATGTTCAGATGATGCCGCAATTTGTGTTCTTTGAACAGATGGTGAAGACAGGAGAAATCGATCAATTGCGCCTGCGATGATACTACAGGAGCAAGTGACAAATAGAGTGCAGATCTGAGGTCTGGTCTCAAGAAATTCTCAGTAGCAAGAGCGTCGGAATCGAGCTTCCTGGCACTCTGAATCATCTGGTCAACAGAATCATTGGCCAGAGCAGTGCCATCCATTAAAGACGACGAGATGTTTTTATCATCATCAATATCGAAAAGCTCGAACGTCTTTGTAGTAATCTCTTCATGCTCATCTTGGGCTTTTTGAGAGGAAGACACATGGCTTGCTGACTGTATCGACGATTGACCCCGATTGTATTTCAAGATCTCCAGTCGAAGTTGAGACTCGTATTCATCGACCCTTTGCTGAATTCGCTCAATGTCTGTCCAAGCTGTCGCACAATGTAGGTGAAGATGACCAGCTCTAGCAAGGACATCATTTCTGGCAAGAGGATGATGTGGATGCGATTTCTTCAATAGGCGTAAACCTTTCCCACTCTCGAAAATTGTCTCTGCTTGGTCACTGGGGATGAAGGAAGGCATGTTGTTTTCGCGATAGCTGTATCCAAAACGTGCCGGTCCGCTGCTGAACTTGTTTGGATCATCATAACGATCTAGTTGAACAAAAGTTCTACCGCTTGCCACAAGTTCGTTGAGAGCTGCTTCGTCAGGTCGGAGACCGATCCAGCCCTCGATGAAACTGAACCAAGGATGTGCAATCTGGCTCACGACTTCATGCAGTAGATTCTCCATCCAGCCAAATTTATGGGTGAAATATGCCGCCATATCTGTGACAGTGGTAATAACATCGGAATCCGATAATGCTTTCTCTAAAGCGGCGACGATCTCGGCCAAGGCTTCTAACAAGTCTCGACATCGATCGAACAAAGTCGCAACCTGAAGAACCGACACGACATTGCTGCAAGTAGCAAGAATCTGCTTCTCAAGGTTGAATATAATCACCGACATGGAACCACGTAGAGTGAATACAGAAGGTAGGTCTTTGAGCTTGGTGGTAGAATTCTTGGCGAAGGCCCGGACACACTGCATAAGAGTACCACAATTCCGTACACCAGCAATGACACTGTATAGAGTCAAGGAAGACAGCCCTGGGGTCCTGATGTTTGTCATGGAATCCTCGAACTGTTTAGTTTCCTTGTTGTATCGAAAGAACAAAGAGTTCCATCCTAATCCAAGACGGAGCAACGAACGAATCAAGATGTCATCGCGAACCAGGCGGGTGGGAGAATGGCTTCTCAATTTATCTTGATGTGCAAGTGCAGCATCAAAGCCCTTGGGACCCAATTCACTAAAATATGCTGAAATAGGCTCTTCGAAATTGCGATCCTGATACTTTTCCCAAGATTTCAGTGGAGCGAGGTATCCCGGTGGCTCCTGCAAAAGATCCAGTGACCATAAGTTCCCCTCATTTACCGACGTAGGCGCGGTTTCAGTTCGTGCTTCAGAGGCGTTCTCTATTGACGGATCGATAGTAGAGCCCGCGGACTGGGGAGGCTTGAGGTCGCTCTCGAAGAAATTGAGCTTCCATACCGGGTCATTCTTCTCTGTTGATTCAGGTACGCCTTGGAAACAAGCCTTCGGAATCGCTGAAAACACGTCAGATAACAATCGACAACGTAATTATCCCAATTCTTAACAGTAACAAACGTACCTGGCAAGTCCGCGTTCCACGGAAGGGACTCCAGAGGTTGCAGAACTTCTATACTGAACCTAGAGAGTCTCCAGAGACTTTCACTAGAGAACGGATCGGGCTCATAGTCACCTCTATCCATTGCGCGTCCATAGCCAGAGCACTGGAGGGATGTTCAAGGACGTGTTTGAGATGTGAAGGTGCCAAACAGTCCCACCATGCGCCTATCGTGCACGGGCCATGAGATAACAACTTCCTTCGCTCGTCGTTTCCGCACCGCGCGACTCATCTACCTTTTCGTCTTCTTTCTTTTCCATATACCCAGACAGTCGCATAATGCCTCCTCGTAAGAAGGCAAAGCGTGTTCATTCTACCTCTCCCCCCGAAGACAATGCGCCGCAATCCAGTGCCAACACTCCAGGGTCTAGTGACAGCGCCGTAAAGCCCGATGAACCGGAGTACGATATGATCAGTGATCCTTGGACAGACGAACAAGAAACTGCACTATTAAAGGCAATTATCAAATGGAAGCCCGTTGGTAAGCTACTATGCGTGACTGGTTCGCCTGGGATCATGATAAGGGAGCTCTATCTGACAATCTTGTTCTACTCTATAGGTGTACATAAGCACTTTCGCATGCTTGCGATCTCAGAACACTTGAAAAGTCAGGGATACGCACCTTCGAACGCCGATCATATGCGCATTCCCGGAATATGGAAGAAATTGGCATCCTTATATAACCTTGAAGCTCTCGATGAGCGGGTACGTCATGACCATGCGAAGGCTTCAATTGAACATTGGCACGCGGTTTGCTGATCTATATGTGTTAATCAGGAAGATTCTGTCATCACGGATGTGAATGAAGAGGATGAAGAGCCGAATGAGATGTATTGCCCATTTGAGCTCCCATACGACGAATACGGGGACATGATGTTCGAGAAGCGCCTCGCCTTGGAAGGCTCTTCGTCACCAATTACCAGCCCTCATCCTGAATCTCGACGAGGGAGTACAGTTGCAGACACAGATGGTAAGCGTTTTCCCCTGCTAAGCCGGGTTCGTGATTTCGTAATAACTCAATTCTTTGGTAAGAACCGCGCTCCTCGCCCGCGCCATCAAGAGGCCGCAAATCCAACCGCGGCACCCGTCAAGCTGGACGAGAAACCCGGTCAACTAAGCTACAAGTGGAACTTGGGACAGACAGCCAAGGGAAAGCGTCCGAAGATGACGCCGAGTCAGCTGAGGAGTCAGCTGCCAATGATCAGGAGGACGAAGTTGAGGGTGAAGGCGAGGATGAGGAAGAGGACGAACAAGGTTCGGATGGAGCGAAGGAGAGTGATGGTGACGAGGATGATAGTGAAGGGAAGGGCGGATCACGAAATACTCGGGCACAAACTTCACGATCCAAGCAAAAGGAAAAAAGAAGCTCAACAAATACGGGGACGCGCAGGACAGCTCGACGACGCTGAGGCCGAGACGAGCTCATTAAGGTTTCCCACATTTAGTCTTTTCTAACAGCTTCGATACCTTTGGAGTAACGGATTGGCGTTTGGTTATTTCATGTGTTTTGTTTCATGGCAAAGGATGTATTAATATGGAGATCATCTACAATGTATCAATGACAGATTTACTCGAAAAAGAAGAAATGGTGCGCGTGAAAAAGCAGGATTGACCACCTAGGTACACAAATAGGGATATTTCGATCGCTATAGGAAGTCTAATGTCGTTCGAGGGTACAAAGAAAAGATCAAAGGGTCATAGTACAGAAATTCCGAGTAGCGACAAGCTTACAGGCGCTTCATGATAGCCTCGGCGTACTCGTGGGTCTTGGCCTTGCCACCAAGGTCACCAGTGAGGGACTGCAAAATGTATAGTTAGCTTTGTTCTAGTCGGGCTCTTGGGAAATGGGAAGAAAACTAACCTTGCCCTCAGCCAGGGTGTCGAAGGTAGCCTTCTGGATGCGGGCAGCGTGGTCGTGGAGACCCATGTGCTGCAGCATCATGATACTGCTCAGAAGCAGAGCGGTGGGGTTGGCAAGACCTTGGCCGGCAATATCGGGAGCAGAACCGTGGACAGCCTCGAAGATGGAGCACTCGTCACCAATGTTACCGGAGGGGGTCAGACCAAGACCACCGATCAGACCGGCGCACATGTCGGACAGAATGTCACCGTACAGGTTGGGCATGACAAGGACCTTGTCGTTATAGGGGGTAGGGTCGGTGACGATCTTCAGGCACGAGTTGTCCAGCAGCTCGGCGTCAAACTCAACACCAGGGAAGTCCTTGGCGATGTCGCGGGCAGTGTTCAGGAAGAGACCATCGGACATCTTCATGATGGTGGCCTTGTGCACGACGCGGACCTTCTTCTTGTTGATGGACTCGGCGTACTGGAAGGCGAAACGCAGGACGCGCTCGGAAGCCTCCTTGGTGATGAGCTTGATGCTCTGGACAACACCGTCGACAACGACGTGCTCAATTCCGGAGTATTCACCCTCGGTGTTCTCACGGATGAGGACAGTGTCAACACCGTCGTAGGGGGTTTTGTAACCGGCGATGGAACGGCAAGGACGGACGTTGGCGAACAGGTTGAAGGTACGGCGCAGAGTCAAGTTCAGGGAGACGTGACCCTTACCAACGGGGGTCTATGGAATGAAGCGATCAGTATGGCGAGTCGATGCGATCAAGTAGGTAGGCCTTGGAACGTACAGCCAGGGGACCCTTCAGGGCAACGTAGTTCTTCTGGACGCTCTTGATGGCATCGTCGGGAATGGCGGTCTTGCCATCCTTCAGGATGGGGGTGACATCGACGGGCTCCCACTTGATGGGGGCCTATGAAGTTGATTTAGTATCATGTTGGAGAGTTCTAAGGCGAGTATGCGACGATTTCTTTACCTTGGCGGCCTCGAAGATATCCTTAACGGACTGAGAGATCTCAGGACCGATACCATCACCCTCAATCAGGGTAACAGTGTACTTGCCCTATATTCCAAGGAGACATTGTCAGTATTGTCGCGATAAATTGTATGCATTCGGCGCGGGCGATTTGACCGCGACAGACTTGATGCGGCTGGCGCCGGACCAGAGGAAAATTCGAGATTTGCGGGTTTCACGTACATCAGAACCCTTCTGGCCCTTGAACTTGGCGACAGCATCATCAGCGGGAGCAGCGAAGCCACGGATCTAAAAAGCAAAAAAAGAAAAAAAATAGCGTTAGCTCAATTGGGACAGGGCCCTTGGTGGTAGGGGAGGATATTATGGAGAGGGGGCTGGCGTACCTGCGACACGGGGGCGACGAAGCTGGGGGTCACACGGACGGACCGCAGGCACTGACGAGCAGCAGAGAAGTTTCTGGCGGCGAGCATCGTGAACAAAACCCGTCAGGTGAGGGGATCAAAGGGAATTGATGGTGGTGTGGGGTGGGAGGAGAGAGGAAAGAAGGGAAGAGGGAGAAGTGAAAACGTTTAGTCTCGGCGCCCGCCCGATCCGAACGGGACGCAGACCGCATTGGTGGTTTGATGTCCCCCGGCTACCCGAGTCCATTTTGTGCTTTTTCTTGGCCCGATCCGCCACATGGATTCCCGATCCGTTATCAATCTATACTACGCAGTCACATAACAGTATTGTCTTGGAATGGATCATGCAGATGTATGTAACTTAAATATAACCATTCTACTGCCCCCTTAAATGGACCCTGATCATGGGCTGGGCCCATACAGCGTACTACTAGTCTCAGTATTTAGTTGGTGGATTCAAATTGCTAGTGTTAGGACATAACTATAGGATTTGTACTGCAGACCTTGGAATCCTGCATTACCTAGTTGTGCGTGGTGATTAAGACATAATACTTTTACTAGTTACTAGAGATTACTTCTAGCTATTAATTCAAGCTAATTACGCAATAAGGCCATAATCAGCAACTTGCATTAGTGTGCATACTAAGAATAATCTCCATAAAGCTCAACCTCAAGCTTAAGCTTAACCTTAGAAAATATAGCTTGTTGGACATCTATATCAATAGTAAGACCCAATTATATCATTGGAAAACCGAAACTGGATTCCTGTCTCCCGACAGGAAATCTCCAGCGAGACAAACGCATCCCTCGTTGGTTCAGGGACTGTCCAGGAATCCGAATGATAATAGTCGGTCCCTGGAATATGCTCGAGTGTATAAGGCTGCACTTGAAGTGTTTTCAATTTCGGGAATTCTGTTTGTCGGAATAAAAGTAGGTCTTGGAGATTCTCGACGATCACCTGGAAATCCTTCTCTCGACAATCGGCTAGACTGAGATATTCCAAGTTCCTTGGAAGGACATCCGAGAGACGTACTGTTGGTTGCTCATCCTCATCAACTTGTAACAGCGTACCCCAGGGTATCTGCAGCTCACGTAGTTGATGAAACTCGGCCATTGATCCAAATGGTCCTACCAGAAATTCCTCAGGGTCATCCACTTCTTCATACCAGGGGTGCTCCCCACGATTATTCAGTCGAATCTCCCGAAGGCTATCCTTTTGAGTGAATAATGAGGTGTAAAATGCCCTGGGTATAAACGGGATGTAGCAGTCACCCCATACAACCTTATCATCGTGTTGATATTCAAAGATCTCCAGGCTCTTGCACAATTTGATGGGATTCGCAAACCCGTGTGAACCATTACACGTACCTTGTAAGCCCAAGTTCAGCTTCTTAAGCCCAGATGACATGATTGAAAGCTGTGGATATTGCTTATAGTATCCCGTGCCTAACATTTCAACGATAGAATGCCCGCTGAAGCTCTGTATTGCCGGAAAATAGAAGAAGGGAAGAAGATCACCCATGTCGTAAGAGGACTTGGCATCATCCTCCATTTTTATCACAACATTTTCCAGATTTTGGAAAACTGGCTTCGAATCAAATGGACACTCTCTGGAAGCTGCCCGCGCTACCATGGGTAAGAAGTAGTCCGAATTGCTCGAAAAGTCAAGTTCAAGACTTTTGACACCTTCGAGTGCCGGAACGAGCAACGCGACCCAGGCATCTGTTATACCATTTTTTAAGGCATTTTTCCAATTTTCGGAATGTTTCGAAGAATGACTCGCTTGTTCTACCAGAGGCTGAAACCTCTTAATATCCGGCGAGTTATCTTCTTCCCAATATTCTTCATGCCAAACCGAGAAGTGGAGTTTCAAGTGCTGAATGAGGGGGCCTATGTCGGGGTTTTCCTGGAGAGCAGTGAGAAGACGGATGATCTGTCCTGGGCTATCTGCCACATCAACGGATCTCCAAGCTCTAGAGGAAAATAATGTGTTCCAGCGGCGACAGACTCGTGGAAGGCTGAAAAGCCCTCGACTGACTTGATCGCAGATATGTAGCAATATCTCGTCAGGTAAGGCATGAATTGACATTTTTGATGGGAGGCTTCCACCAACAGCTCCCTGTATTGACGGAAAGAGGGAGGATTTTCCAAAGAGTATATATATATATATATATATATATATATATATATCAAAAAGAAATCTCTTGTGTGATACCAAGTTGAAATGCTATGTTTAGCGCGGGATAGTTAATTATGGGGGCCAAACCTAAGACCGAGCCCCATAGGAGCCTAGTACTAGGCGCCAGGATCAATGTTCAAATGGTATGCAAGTGTATTCATGTGGTTCCAAAATAAAGCAGAATACGAAGTGATAAGTACTGGAGACATTTGAGTCTTAAATGATTTACTACTCACTAGTTAATAAAGCACCAATTAGTCAATTTATGGCAAGTGTTGTATGTACAACAAAACATTCCTCTAGTCATCGACCTCACCGCCCCGCAACCAACAGCAACCTTCCCCAGAGCTCTGCGTGTTCATCTTCCCCCACGTTCTGACCAATTCACGATTGGAACTCACCACCCAGTCCAGGTAATCTGGTCACCCAATAACCATGGCCGACCTTGATGTCGCCAGTCACTACAACCTCCCCTCCGAATTCCCTGAAGAATGGCCAGCAGCGCTGGACGAGGCCGACCAATCTGACGAGGAACCCGTTCAACGAACCAAATCACGTCCTCGCAAGTCGCGCTATTTTGCCTTAGAACGTACCCCAAGCGATTGGAAGAGTACATTTGGATCGCGCCGGGGAAAAGAGAACCGCGAAAATTCTCAGAATGACGAGCCTGATCCACTCGGTACTGGCGATAGTGTGTTGCGCATCTTGAAGCAGAGAGGACTGCACCCGGAAGACGAAGGGGGTAAAAGGTCACGATTCCTGCTTTCTTCGACTTCTTTCTCGCCTGCCCTATTCTTATCCCAAGCGCATCACTCTGATTCCATCGAATCGCTCATAGACGGTCTAGACCACCTGTCGCAATCCATCGATCAGAAATCAGCATCTCTGAAAGTGTTGGTTGAGGCCAACTTCGAGCGCTTCGTCCGCGCGAAAGCGACAATTGATAGTGTATATAAAGAGATGCGAGACCAAGGTGTATCAAAGGAGCAAACGTTGTCTGCTCGTCGGTCAGGACACTTCCGGAGCTATTCGGGCCAACAGCGTGGGCCATCACCTGCTCCTGTCGCAGTACCGATGAGTGCTCGAAAGAATGCCCTGACCAAGGAGAGTGAATATGGTATGAAAGGAATCCGTGGACCCTTGGTAGAAGCATCTGTCAAGGCGGAAGAAGTCTGGGGGCCAGCCCTCGGAGGTCGGGATCGAGAGCAGATGCTGAAGTCGGTTGTCGACTCGATGGAGAAGCATCGCGATGTTTACGAAATTGGAAGCCATTTGTTTAAATCTATTCAGCAGCGCGACTATGATTCCGTTTTTGAACAGTACAGCAAGGCTCGAACATTAGCGAACAGGGCCAAGACTATTGCGGAGCAGGCCTCCAGCTCTCATAGGCAATTAGCTGACCATGAAGCGCATACAATTCTAGCCCTCGGGCGAATGTGGATTGATGTTGATCAACAAATTCAATCTTTCAAGCGCGATCTTTGGAGACGACTCAGCGACGCACCAATTACCTCGACTACTAGCACAGCATCAGGCCCTGTCGAAGAGCATATGGAACTCATCGGGGCTCTGCTGGAGCTTGGTGTCGAAAATAACCCCATTTGGACATGGCTTCATAGCCGATATGACTTCCTCAAGCTAAAGATCACATCTTTCTGCGAACGATGCAAAGTCGAGATTGAGATCTTACGGCGGCGGCTTGCCAATGGCGAAAAGCCAAGCGCTGATGCTACAGCAGCTTACCTTCGTCTAGCACCTCGTGATGGCCCTTCGGAGTTCCCGGAGAGACTAGATTCAGATCATGTTATTGAACTATGGAACTGCGTTCAAGCATTCTTAAATCGTCTCCTTTCCTCACAAAATGGATTACTGGGCGAAGCGCTTGACTTCTGGGAAGTTTCGCAATCATTCATTGATGGCAATCGTCAGAGACTTCTTCCTGTCGGGTTCGAAGGGGAAAGCCGCAAACATCATCGCTTATCGCCTGAGAATATCAAGGAACTCGAGAAGGGTATAGTCGAGATCGTCAACCTTATTCGACAAAATGTGCTTTCCCTCTTCAACGAACCTCCCACTGAAGATATCTCTCTTCTTTCTTCTCCCATTCCGCCAAGTCCAACCAGCCCGGCCTCGCGGGGTATCACGCCAACTGAATCTCGATTCAAGTTGGATCCAAAGAACCTTCCCATCCCGGTACCTAAGCGTGGGGAATATTGGGAAGACTTTGCATTCTGGCCTCCGTTCTCAAATTCACTTAGTGGGGTGCATTACCTGAGTAAATTCCTCTCAATAGTTGGTACCGCTGCTAGTGAGATGGCCGCGCTGCGTCCTGTGGGTGGAGTAGGCTCGACTCACGACCAGTTGAAGTCGCTTGTGAGCGTGGCTCGGGAACGCGCATCGCGTGTGGCATGCGACGCGTGGAGTAAAGATGCCGAGATCTGCAAGATGCTGGAGGACTGGACTCGTGACCCAGAGAAGCGGGATTTGACGAAAATGCCAGGGTTGTTTGCTGCCTTTGAAGGTGCTATACTCGGGGGCATGCAGAAGATTTTGTACATTCCCGATGCCAATGCGAAATCTGGATCAGTGGATGTTGTCACTCAACCCCCTGCGAAAATGCTTCAGATGGTTCGCACTCAGTTTGTCTCTAGTGTCTATAAGGCACTTAGTGGCTTGGTCGAGAACGCAGAGCGTTTGGGTGCTTCAGAGGAAGAGAACGAATGGGTCATTTCTCGGCCGGTCATGACTAGCCAAGCCATTGATGCTGCTTTGTCTGTCCTTAGTGCAGACTCCGTAGACTCTTCAAACAGGGTAAGTTTATTCCGAATATTGCGAACTCAATGTACTAATATACCTTACAGAACGTGCGAATTCTCCTCACACTTTCTAATCTCAAAGCTCTCCAAGCCGAACATGTACCGCAATTGATCGCGAACTTTGAGACTTCGTTCTCTGTGAAATTGACAGAGGAAGGGAAAACCGTTCGAGATGTTCTTAGCCAGATTGAGGAACGGCTTTTCCAGTCGTACACAAAACCCACTATTGCTGCGTTGGATGAGACCATACACGCCGGTATCACAGCGGCAGACTGGGTTCCCTCAACCGATCGACCCGAGCAGGTCCGGCCTTACGTTTATAATACGATGCTAACATTAGTGCTGGTACATACCGAAATATCTACTACTATACCATCCACTGTATCACCCAGCTCCAGCCGGTCGTCGCCAAACGCCCCATCATCATTATTGGCTACGATCCTGACACATCTTCTCGTGAAGGTGTCTTCATCACTACTCAATGCTTTCCGCTCTCGCTCTTCTTTCTCGCTTGCTGCCTTGATGCAGGCCACACTAGACACCGAGTTCATTGCCCAAACGTTATCTCAGTACTCGACTGACCAAGCATCGGATATACAAAGCCAGATCTATGTGGAACTCGATCGGCGGACTACAAATGAAGCCCGCACAAAGCTGCAAGCAGAATTGGGGGAGATGAGGGTTGTTTTGAAGCGACTGAGGGATCGAACCAAGGGGGAGTTTGCATGCTTTAAAAAGCCTAGGAGTGGCGGTAGTTCCAAGTCATCTACTTCAACGTAGCATTAGGTTAAGCTATAGGTATTGACATTCTGTGAAGAATCATATAAATGTGAACATTTCTGTCCTGAATCAAACTGAGTAAGAGCCGGGTATCATAAACAATGGCCATAGCCTTTTCTTCTCCACCTTCTCTCTGCCTCTTTAAACCCTAACATCAAAGAGTAAATTTCCCTCAACCGACCATGCGCTGGACTCTGTTTAAGAGCACCTTGCTCTCCCTCCCCAAGCGCCGTTTACCAAACTGATCAGGCCGCTTAGCCCGCGCCATATCCTCCCGATCCTTTTGCTTCGCTTCACGCGCCTTTCTGCGCGCCTCAGCAGCCTGTTTTCGCTGCTCCGCAATTTCAATCTCCTTTGAAAATGCCGACGGCCTGGGCTTCCGCTCCTTTCTTCTCTTATCGTTGTCTTGAGGACCCCGCCTGGGTCTCGGTGCTGGTTCGGGGGACGGTTCGTTCAACATGGCGACTCGAGCTGGATGAAGCTCAGTTGATGGTTCCTCATCTGCATTCTCCTTTCTTGAGCCATCTTCCTCGCGATACGTATCATAGACGGATTTATGTTTTCCGGCAGCGAGTTCTTGGGCTTTGATTTTCGAGTAGGCTTTTTTCACTTTGGCTTTTTGAATCAAATCGGACTTGATTTTTTGAGCTATAATGCAGCAAGGGATATGAATCAGCATATTTCTACTCACATATATGGTTTACATCAGGGGGTATCACTCACTCTTGCGACGATATGTGCCATCAGGCAAGTTGGCTGGGCCAACGCTGAAACCCTTGCGCTTCTTCTCTGAAGCACCTGCTCTGCCTCCTGGGCCATTTTCCGAATCGTGGGGTCTTTTGGGTGCCATATTTATGTTCTCAAGACAGTCCTTCTGTCTTTTCTCGTGGTGGCTTGTGTTGTGTTGCGCAGCGTCCAACTTGATTGAAGCGCGAAGGGCCACCAAAAAAAAAAAAAGAGGAAAGCGGCGAACCTAGGCCGATCCTCCGACGGTCTGCCAAAACTCACCAAAAGCAAACACTCTCCCCGACTTGACAAGAGTTGCTCTCCTTGATTAATCCTTTTGACGGGAATTTTGGTCTCGTTGTGATTTTAATTCTGCTACTTTCAATATTGAACTAATTGAAAAAGAACCTCAAATAACAATCACAGTATCATCAGGCTCATCATCTCCGGATCAGGCCCGCCGAAAACGCTTGGGCACCCGATGAATCATCTGAGGACCCACGAGATGACATGACCAGTGTCGAGGCAGATCGTCTTTCCTTCCAACCTCAACTGTCCCCTCCCGGACTCTGTGTCCGCATCTCCCGTTTCAACCCGATTTTAAATATATTCTGACTTGCCTGGACCCTTTACCACCGCACTCTTCCTTGCCAATCAATTAGTATTGGATCCACTGACGACATATCGATCCCATCCTCTCACACCGCATCCCTCTAACCACACCACCCCACCACGGTAGTGTCAGGGATCTTTTGTTTCGAACTTGCTCGCCACGTTGGCGACCTCCTGCAATGTGCCGGTGCGCGTCTCAGACCTCATAGAGTCTGTCATTTCCCGCCACCATGCCCCTCTTTCATGATCCCCATCACAGGCACCAGTCTCGCTGGTCGAGTAGCCGAGAAGCGCATGAACACTCAACCGCTGGTTCATCTCAAGACCAGCCGTGCGAAGATAGTGAACCTGGGATATATAGAGCATATGCACCGGGGGTCCCTTTGGATCAAATGAATGTCGACCCTCATCCGACCAAGATGTGGACCAACGACCGTCAAGAAATTATACATCGAATTAAAGAATCATCGCCCTGGAGGCGTGAGTATATGGTGAGCAAACCCGTTGGCTCATGTTTTTGGATCCAGGCTTCTTCTCTTTCTTCTTTGTTCTTGAAAAGGGAAAAAAAGTATCAAAATGGATTTGTATTAACAATTTGAAGCCTCAACCGAACAACGAGAGTGAGCCGTCTTTGACTCGCAACTCCCTGGAGGAGGCGAGTCAAAGAACGGATGGTCATGCTCCAAAACACCCGGGAGAAATGCAAGAAATGGAAGAGCTGGGTTCGCCAGCCGACATTCAAAGACCCCGATCTGCGCTGCACTCTGGTGACTTCCGAGAAGGAATAGCTCATGAAACCTCTCAATCACCACGGATTCCATTCCCTGAAAGATTCTCCGATCGAAGCTCGAGCTCTGCATTTCCACAACTTGGGACATCACCAACCACACCTTGGTTTGGTCCATCTCCCTTTGTAGATTCCAGCCGGAATTCAAAACCGTTGGGCGATCATCGTGAACCACAGACAATATTTGGAAATCGTGCCAGGGCTCCATCGCTGGGGTCATTCTCATCGAGCTACGTTCTGAAAATGCCAACGAGCCCTCTCGTACACCAAGCCAACAATACCGATTTAGACTTCTCACCACGGACAGGACCAGCAGAGGCAAACGCTTTGGAAAAATCCCATCGACGCCGAACGCTCCCACCCGAAACTTTTCGACAGCTTCAAGAATCTTCTTCTCCGACTACCGATTTTGTCGACATACACAGTCCTTGCCCATCGCGCCAACAAGACGGATTTTATAATTATCATTGCTCGCCCCGTCGGTCTTTGACTTCAGCATACAGTCTTCAACTTGCTTCGAACATAAATACGCCCGCATACCGTGCAAGAAGACCTTCTTTTGCCTCTGATATCTCCCCTAAGCCTCATGCGCCGATGGTTGGGTCCTATGAAGAATCCATATTACGAGGCCGAATGTCGATGAACCCCTCCAAACCGCTTGATTTCACTGCTCAAATCGGCGTCCTGGGTAAAGGAAAATGTAAAGGCCATCTCAAATGTCCTCCTCATGTGACTGTGCCATTTCCTGCATTCTTCTACAGTTACCCAACCTCAGGGAATGGTCGCTCTATCTCAGATGATAGCCCAAGTCCCTATGTCGGCCAAATTGACCTTGAAAACTCACTTCCCAAGGGTGATACAAATACCACCCGACGTCGTCGACGACACACCAGTCCATCTAAGTCTCACGAAAATAATATTTCAGAGACGAACGCAACTCAAGTCCCTACTGTGGATACTCAACGTCGTCGAGAAAAGAAGAATCGCAGAGCGGAATCGCCAAAAAGCCCCCCAGGCGGGTGCTATAGAATTCCCCAGCAAGGGCAATTGCAAATCATAATCAAAAACCCCCACAAGACCGCTGTCAAGCTTTTCCTTGTGCCATACGATTTAGAGGACATGGAGCCCGGAACCAAGACCTTTATTCGACAGCGCAGCTATTCAGCAGGTCCCGTCCTCGATATGCCACTCAGTGCACGGAAGAACTATGGAACTGATAGGCCCGAGGCATCTTTAAATGCCACCGAGGACCCTCAGGATAAGCCTACTTTGCGATATCTCATCCATCTCAATGTATGTTGTCCAGCACGTGGGCGTTTTTACCTCCACTCGAGTATTCGCGTGGTGTTTGCAAATCGAGTGCCAGATGGCAAGGAGAAGCTGCGTAATGAGATTCAACTACCAGAACCTCGATACAGTCCTTACAAGCCAAGTCGCGAATCTACTATTTCGTCTTCCGCCGGTGCCCGGTTAGCAATAGACAAGAGTTCGCGCAGGCGGAGCGTTGGTCAAGGATCTGCTATTCCACTCTTGCGTCCGCACGCTACTTCACCAGGGGAAGCTTCGTCGTATTGGAGCCCAGGGCAGTCCTTGGACGTACTATCCTTGGGGGAGTCTCCCCATTTCGACACCGGCATTTATAACAAGCTTAATAAAGACGATCTCGGCTATGGAGGGTATCCTTACCCGTCCTCCAGGAATGGATCTGAGAACGGCGAAAGTCTCCTTGCCAAAAGACTTCGCGGCTTAGATGTACAGAGACGGGAGAGATTTGAGAATAGTTGAGCTGGCTTTTGACTTACAATTCTCTCTTTGTAGCCGATGGACTGAGGCCACGTTCTCCGGTCCTACCCAGAATATTGTCCACCAGTCTACCTTTCTCTGACTGGACATTTTCGATATAATTGTTTTCTCCTTTGGTTTTAGGGAACATGTTCTCCTTCTTGGTAAAGATTTTGGTTTTTATCGTCGCGTACTGTGACTAAATACAAATCGTGAGCATGCTGGATATCTACAGCAGGACTAACAGATCAAGCAGCTCCAACATACACACCCGGACGCTTGTATTGCAGATAGGTGCTTCCCTTCGTTCTGTCTTTCCTCCATTTTCTTTCCTACTTTGAGGTGTTAGGTGCAAGGATTATCAGACAGTATATATATACCCTTCTCTTACTACAACATCTTGTTTGAGGGTCTTTGATTACGTTCCTCGAACTTGAGCTACAATACCACCAACTTGATTTTCAATTTTTTTACTGAAACTTCTTCCAGTTTCCACTGCCTCGGTGTAGTAGCACTGTCCATGGTGGTAGATATTCTAGTGTTTTAAAACCAATGATCCGGATTGACAGCAGACAGACAGAAAGAGGTTTTGTGGATAGTATCAGAGCTTTTGCAGGATGTAGCAAGGTGCAACACTTGCAGTTGCGAGCCCGAACTATTCCAAGTTTTCGGAGACTCACATCAATAGATCTGTCAACACTGAGCACGAGGGCTCAATGACTGAGACTCTTTTGGCTGAGAAATAGATATGAATATCAACCTGCTGGTTGGGTAAAAGAGAAAAGGAACACACAAAATCTGAGAATCTGAATTCTTGTAATGTATATCTACAGAAGGTGCTAGGTACAGCACGCAAAGGATTAAATAAGTTGGGAGAAAAGACAAAGAAGCTTCCAAACGAAGAGATTATCCACTCTTAAAATTCGGGTTGGGCCTTGAAATACTCGTCCCATGTAGATCAAAGCATGTTTATCTAGCCAGCGTGCTCGACAATCTCGGTGACAAGCACACCATCCTTGACAAAGCTCTTGAACTGCTCAGGCACAGGACATTCCTTGGTGTCCTCATCAGTGCCTTCCTTGGGAGGAAGGTTGATGTTGACAGCAGTAGACTTGCTAGTGAAGATTTCGGTGGCAAGGCTTTGTTGGCCAAGGTATACTGTAGCACCATCAACCTGATCCAACAAGACAGTAGGAACAACGCCATCAATCTGCAAAGCAAACTTAGGTGACTTGATGACATCCAAGCTGCTTACCAGAGAATCAACGATGATAGAAAGGCCGTTGCAGTTGTCGATAGCGATAGCATTCGCCTTGTTGGGTACCTTGATGATACACTTGTTGCAGCGCGAGATGAGAATAGAGTGGTTCTTCTGGGCAGGAATCTCGATGATTTCATTTGAGCCCTCGAAGTTCTCCACCAGCCACTTGGTACCTTCTAAATCCTTGCGTGGCGGCTTGCGAGCACGCATGTTCTCTGGCTTAGGCTTCTTGCTAGGGGCAGGTGACTTGCCCCGGTTAGCGCTAGAACCTTCAGGAGCGGTAGATCCCGCGCGCAGGCCGGGGTTCTTGTGGGTCATCTCAGACTTGTCGACCTTGCGCAGACCAGAGGTGATCGCCTCGCCTTGGTTGAGTTGATCAAAGACAGCAGACATGTCTGGAGCCGGAGCAGACGGGGCAGGGGGCGGAGGAGGAACACCTGGGGGAGGCGGTGGTGGAGGGGCGCCACCACCAGGAGCCTTCACAGATGGGACAGGGGGAGGGGGAGGGGGAGGAACGGCGCCAGCGCCGGCCGGGGCAGGACCACTCTTGATTTGCTTGAGTGCTTCCAAAGCGTCAACTCCAGACTCATTATTCCAGGTCAATCCTGTGGGGTAGTGCTTCTTAAGGAAGACAGAGAGGCCCTTGAAGTTTTGGTAGTATGCTTGGATATACTCGACATGTGTTCGATCCCTACGGAAGATGTCAATTCACTGTCTATCAATTTGGGCTTGGAAGATAGTCAAACTTACTTTTCCTTAAAGTCCTTCAGAACCTTGTTGCCGTAATATTGAATACCACCGATCATTTCCTCGACAAAGCTCGCGGGCTTCGACTCAAAGAACCAACCCAGAGCAACAATACCCTCAGCCACAGCACTCAAGTGGTTGAACAGTGGAGATGCACGGTTTGATTCCCGGATGTTGTTAATGCTGTCCGAGGCCTTGTGTAGATCCGTCATCAATTCAATGGGCTGAGGCTCGGGCTTCTTGGCCTTAGTTGCGACGAAAAGGTAGGTGCGCTCAGCCTCGAATGCTTGCAAGACTGCTTTAGACTATACATAGATCTTTGTTAGCGCCATAGATCGTGACCTTCCACAATGCCATGAATCCCACCTGTTCTTCCACCAATCCACCGATCTTCTCGCCAAGCTTGACAAAGTTCTGGACGTCTCCCTTGATCAATGCATCGAAGTCTTGGATCTGCGGCGGGATTTGCGGTGCAGCAGGAGCTGCGGGGGGAGGCGGGGAGGGTTTAGGAGGCTCAGGAATTGCTGGTGCATCAGAAGTAGCACTATTCAGGCCCTTTGAGACGTTAGGGTCGTCCAGAGACATGGCCATGTCCTCCAAGCGTGAGGTCGCCGCCTCGAGCCTGTTGAGAGTTCCATTGTCAGCAAACTCCGCCGGGAGTATCCATGGCACCGCTTGGGTAGAATTGCAATGCCAGTCGGAGAGCCTCTGAATGACACAGCTATAAGTGAAGAAGAACCATACCGCTTGATGAGGGTGGTGAAATTATGCATGTGGCTTCCGCTCGCCATGACAGGCAACACGTTGCTCAAGAGATCTGGGGAGGGGATGGGACAATGAAACTGAAAGAGTGGGCCTGTTGAACAGAAATAGGAGACCAGTTCGAACAATGCTTTAACAGCGCCGTGTCCCTCTAGAAATGCTCTCAACAGAGTAGATGGAAAGAGAGAAAGTAGAAGACGTTGGAGAGCTGTCGGGTTCAGGAGCTGCGACCCGCCTGGATTACATAGATTACATACGTTACGCGGGTGGACAGCGACATCTGATGACGTTGGTGGGTAAACTTAGTATTACAAATACCGGACTTGTTCCACTCAACTTCCGAATGCTTTTTGATAGATTTGGGGGACACTTCCATTGATCTTCTTCTCTAGTCGTTGCTTTCATTTGTTTCTTTCAAAGCATTATTGATATACAGTCATGACTGGTAATCATGATCCAAATGTCCAATCGGACCAGGTTGATTTTTGTACTTTAGGAATGTTTATTCTTGGTATGCGTATCTCCATTCTTTGAGACCCCGCATGGGCTCATGCCCGTTCCAACTTAACTCACATCTTCTGTCTGAGCAGACGATATTGATTTTGGTGGGGTTAGACCAAGTGTCAAAAACATCCTGGGGGGAGCTGCGTCCTTCGCTGTAGTAGGGGCCCGCTTAGTGGCTGGTCCAACTCATGGACATGCCGTCAGTTGGATTGTGGATGTTGGATCTGATTTCCCACCAGAGACTTTGGCGGCAATTCAGTCATGGGGTACGGATTGTTTGATTAGAGAAGATCACAACAGACTGACAACGAAGGCCTGGAATGGCTATCATCCAAATGAGAAGCGAGGTATATTAGTTCCTCTCTGTTGTAGCCAGGTGCGGAACCGTACATGATTAACAAAGCTTCTACTAGATTTCAAGTATCTGACCCCTAAACTGAGACTGGAGCCTCATATGCTGTCTGATACTCAGGTGTGGTCACGGACTTTCCATATGGTCTGCTCGCCTTCGCGATGTATCTCGATTGTACATGATATCATGGAACGTCGGGGTGAGATGCAACGAGCAGGTCGCGCTCCTTCTACCCCCAATGCATCTCAGCGGCCCTTTTTTGTATGGGAGCCAGTACCTGATCTCTGTACACCCGAAGAGCAGGATAAGTTCTTTGCTGCCAACCGCGTGGTTGATGTTGTGAGCCCTAACCATCTCGAGCTGGGTATGATGTTTGAACAGCCTGCGTGGACTGCAGAGAGCGAGACAAGTCGAAAACTGGTTCAAAGAATTATAGACGCCGGCATAGGCCCCACTGGTGATGGCTGCGTGGTTATAAGAGCAGGGAAAGATGGAAGCTATGCCTACTCGAGATCCCAAGAGATTTGGCTCCCTGCCTATCATCAACCTGATACTTCAGGTGCTACGCGTGTTATCGACCCTACAGGTGCTGGTAACTCGTTCCTCGGTGCAGTGGCTCAAGGAATGGTGACTGCTGGCAGAGAACCCTTCGAAGTGATAAACTCGATTCTGTCACATTCTAGGGTATGGCAAGAGGGGATGGTTCCCTGGGCGGGTCGTGAAGATCTACCTAAAGCTCTCATCTGCGCAACTGTTGCCGCTGGATTTGTAGTGGAGCAAATTGGTGTTCCGCAGATTTCAAAGTCGAAGGAAGGGAAAGAATTGTGGAATCAGTCTGAATTCGCGGAACGAGTCCGCCTGTACACGCAAGGATTATTTAAGACACTAGAAGAGTCTCCCCAGAGACACCTATTGACCAATTAATCAATGGTTGATTGAGGAAGCCCCTCTATTGTCGTACATCCAGGGATATGAAATGATAGTAAAAACACAGTAAGAAGATGTTCCACCAAACTAGGATTCCTCCACTAAAGGCCACCCGGGACATTGGGTGTCACCTATTGCGGGTTCTGGGCGGCTTGCTGCTTTTCATGCTCGCGAATCTCTCGGCTCCAGCTGGAAAAATCAAAGACAATGGGTCAGCATTGGGTTTGGTAGGGTAATTTCACGGATCAGGGAATGAATGACTGACTATCGGCTGGGAAAGAATCTGCCGGGGGCGGGCATCTTGTCGCGGTGCTCCCGGTCAGCACTGATGCTGAAGGCAATAGCAGCAATGCCAATAACGAATGCGCCCATGACGGCAGTGTTGGCCCTCCAGTTGCCAGGTTGGGCGTACCAACCACCAGCGGGGGACCAGACTTCCTTGGGGTACCTGCGTAGCGCAATCTGTCAGAATTCTTCCTCTATAATCGAGGTTGTCAAAATCAAGGCTTAGGCTCACGGGATCTTTCCACCTCCACCCATTGTGATCGAGATGTAATTGAAGGAGTTGTGGGAGAGTAAATGTAGGAAGGGCTGGACTGTTCTTGCACAGCGCGGACTGAAGCGGCTTCAACGAAGTTAGGCGCCAAGACCTAACTAATCCTGATTTGAACTAGTGCCAGCTCACACGACTCAGAGGGTCCCGTGACCGCCGGCAGAACAATTTCTCTCTCAGAAAAGACTCTCTCCGTAAATTGGCCGCTCGAACTACGATTCCCCGTTTCCATTAACGCAGCGTAGTCTGTTGTTCTTTTTCGAGTTCCTTCCGCGTTTCCATTCGAAAGTCGCCCAGATGAAGAGGCTGCAGCTCCAACGATGGAGCAGCACCGTCCTTTTGCCGCGGGCTCGGACTAACAATCGACTGCATCAACAACTGTACTCGACCGGGTCGCGACTCCAATCCACTGCATCACCGATTCAATCTGAATCTTCCATCCCAGATGACATTGAAGATGCTAGCTTTCAAGACCCAGATGTGATGCGCCACATCCGACGTGCTCACAAACGAAAGATGCAATTGCAATATCCCTCTCCTCCGGTCGAAGCCGCGACCAAATCCGCCAAACTCGCTGCCCTCCACGCTCGTCTTTATCTTCCCTCAAGATTACCACTTCAAACCCTTGCGCGGACATTGGTTGATGCTTCCGCTGACCGCAACCCCGATTTCAATAACGAATCCCTAGCGACTCTCGGTCACGACCTCCTTTCACACTACACCTCCGAACACCTCATTTGTACCTACCCCCGTCTTCCATTGAGCGTTACCTTTGCCGCCATGTATGCCTATGTCGGCCCCAAAACTCTTTCTGCCATTTCTACGGAATGGGGTATCGAGAATGCCACGGTGCCCGGTGGTGAAGTTGACCCCGGTGTTCTGCAATTCAAGAGAATCGACCCCGGCACCGACGTAAATGAGGTCTCACAGCTTGAATCCCCTCGACCATATGCCGCTCAAAAGAACTGGAGGATGACGGTCTCGTCAAAGATCTTCTATGATAACGAATTTGGTGACGCGATAAAGGGATCCGCGGCCTCGGGCCAAGGTGTTACATTCGAGGCTGCCAGAGCTACCTTCGTCCGTGCTGTTGTGGGTGCTATCTACCTGCACGCTGGACGTCCGGCCGCCAAGCGATTTTTCGAGCAACATATCCTTTCCCGCCACCTCAACATCTCGGAATTGTTCAATTTCTCCCAGCCTGCCCGCGACCTGGCCAGACTCTGTGCCCGCGAGAACTTTGAGGCACCCGTCGCCAAGATCATCAGTGAGACCGGTCGCAAGAGCAGAAGCCCCGTTTTTGTGGTTGGTATCTTCTCTGGTCAAGATAAGCTGGGCGAGGGTGCTGGCCCCAGTCTGATTGAGGCTCGTGAACGTGCAGCTCTCTCTGCTCTGAAGGGATGGTATCTGTACAGTCCGCTCAACCCTCGAGTCCCCAGCTCTATGGAGGAGGAGGGTGCTGCTCCATGGAAACCCGCTCATATCGACCTGGGTGAGGTGGTCGTCTAATGAGCTCGGTGATAAAAGCTCCTTTCGATCTGAAATGTGAGATTCATCTTCTTTCATGTCTTTATTTATCTGTCCTAGTTTTACCATCTTTTCCGGTCTGTGCTATGGGTTTGCATGGGAGGCAGGTCAGGGGGAAAAAGACATTTTTCCTGTCTTTTGCATGGCTGGATACTGTACAGTATAGGGATTCCGATTCCATCGTTTCATCTGGTGTCTTCTTTTCCTGGAATTCTCATTTTCTCTGTTTTCTTATCTCGTCGCATTTTCTCCTGTCTTATTCGGCTACGCCCCTCTCTTGGTCCAAATGAGGGTCGACCAGTCGATGCTATTGGCCTCGACATTGGTATATAGAGGTGCCCTCCTATTATTACATGTACTACAACAATGAAATTCTAGACCTTAATTTGGTTTCCTCTTTGTAGTAGCAAGCACCAGCCATTCTTGCCGGTCGATTCGTAAAAGAATGACTAGATTGTATATACAAGTATGTACTAGTCATCATTCTGGATTGAGCATTTCTTCCTCCCAGTTTCCACGGGGCTTTTGATCCCCAGGATCACCGTGATCATCGCCATCGAGAAATCGACCATACTCCGCCCACAACTCCGCAACCTCCATGCCGAAAAGGCCTTTCCAGAATCCGATTTCATCATTAGATGAAGCATCCTCCTGATTCTCCCCAATATACCCTACTCTCAGTAAACGGTCATTCAACATACCAATCGCACCCTCGCCCACCCAAACATCTTCAATCCAGGCCAGGAAGTATGCAGTGTGTTGATATCCAGCGTCCCATTTAGACGCTCGCTCTGATGCTGAATGGGGCTTTTTCCAATGTGGAGGATCCAATTGTGCTTTTAGTCGAACAAAATCCGCAATGCCCTCTATCAACCCTCCTGGCGGGTGGGGAATGTTTCCTTTAGTGTCATCATTCTCATCGTTCTTAGGCGGTGCAGTGTGTTGATAGCAATGTACGAGTTCATGTGTGAGGACACCGACCAATTCTCTGACAGGGTCTTTGAGTGTCGTACAATGCTTGATGTACGGCAAGGAAAGGTGGATTTCTTTATGATCATTGTCGAGCTCGGTGCCGGTTGTATACGCAACACCGCCGAAGTCACGGAGGAAGAGGGTTACGGAGCGGGTTTGGGGAACAGAGGGGTGGTAAGAGGGGTTTGTTCTCCTTTTATTCTTTTGGACGTCATCGGATTGTACTGTCGGAGGTGTGTAGAGGTATTTGATGATGGCTTCGAGAGCAGTATCAAGCGTCGAGGCGACGTCAGGAACGAGAGAAAAGAAAGAGGCTGAAGACGGGTGCCGGAGCTCTTCGGCGTGAAGGCGAAACTTTGGTTTGATGATGCTCGCCTTGGGCTTCATGATCTTTTTATCTTCTGCGGGCTCTTCTTTCTGCCGTGCGTTTCTCAGTTCAGTATTTCGGATTGCGGATGGGGCTGCTGGGGCGGGGTTGGTCGTCATGGTGAGTTCAGTCATTACTGTCCATCTATTGTATAAATGATAAATTGCCAGTCAGCGCCACGGGGAAGGTTCCAACAGGAATTGTGATTCTGTCAATCTTCCCTTCGGACCAAGGACGATACTGGGGGATGATCGACAATCCAGAGTGATATTGGGGGAAGTGGGGGATGGTGCTGCTCCACTCTGACATCCATGTCAGCAGCCATTGAATCCTATATAGTGTATTCTGGTGCTGTGGCCAACTTAGTCCTGATATTTGGAAAATTGGAAGCTTATACCGGGCTTATATTGGCTGTACGGGGATCTGTTCCTTGTACATAGTAGGAGTATTGCATGGTTGCTAGTAATAACTTTGAATTTGAACCTTTGTGTCTAACTACTTCTAGTAGTAGTCAGTACATTTAGTTATAGTATCGATACTACGTGGTACAGATTTAAAGGGCTGTATAAATTCAACATTAAGTGACAATATGCTGAGTAGAAATCATGGATAGTATCTATAACTTCGGGTCCCGACCTCTTCATACATATCTTGGAAGATATAGATTTTGGCAGCCGCGATATATTTCATCACTGAATTATAGATTTCACAAAACCCCGACTTGAACCATTATAAGATTATACATTTAATCCCTTCACCATCTCCTTGAAAACAGATACCAACAGTACAAATAATACCTAGTTAACAACGACTTCCTCTAGTGGTAAAATTTCAGATCGAAGTTGACCTAACCGCATAACGAATTTACTCTATTCGCATAGTTTCAAGGGAAAACTGAAATGGCGTAAATATCCATATTGATTATTGTCTCTGATATACATAATCACTATCATGTGTTGAGAATATATAAATTGAACGTTTACAACTGTGTACTGCTTGTAATTGAGTGACCTCATGGTTGCCCTTTGCAACCAATTTGGATGATTCGAAGTGTAAACAAACCAACGCGGGGAGATTTGGGCCACGCCGGAAATCTGCGCCCAACCACAACTTCATAAAAGAGACTCGAGGCTCTCCAATTTGTAGGCCATATTATTCAATCTGCAATAAATTACACAATTTATTACTACATACCACCTGGTACCATCTTCATCCCTTCCCACGTTTCTCCCTTGTTCCAGTTCACTCTTCTTCTGGTGGAGTCCCCTCGCGCTTATCCGCGCTTATCGCCCCTTGTTCTCTCCTCTTCCCGACTTTCCATCGCCTTCGTCAAAACATCCCACCATCCACGGTTCGCATCCGCACTCTTACCAAGCCTCCTTAGTCGCAAAAAAGCTTCGGTAAGTGCTGATCTATAACGGGAGAATTTGCTGGGATGTCGCTTTTGTGGATCTTACCATACTGGGAATTTTCGCTTGTCCAGCTTCTCTCATGTTTGCGCTGTGGCCACTTCCTGACCGGCGCGATCCCAAGCCGTGGACCAGACGACTATTCCTGCTAGTCCATCTCCCCGCGGATATTTGGGCGTTTCTAATGGATCTTGTAACGGGTGACTAACTTCTCGCAACAGGGATTCTCAAAGTACGCTGGACCTCTCTTCGGCTTTCCTTTCAAAGCGCAACCGTTGTCCCTTCGCCTCAGATCCCAATCGCTGCACAGCTCAACGATTACGCTGTGGCAGAAATTGCCTCTTATGTTTTGTCTGTAACACCAGTGAATCATTTCTCGCAACATGGAGGCCAAGGCCGGAGAGCTTTTGGCGGTCTTCAAGAACCCCAATGTCTCTATTGACTCCCGAGTCGCGCATTTAACTGCCATCAAATCCGATATCAAACAGAAGAACGTCCCCGAAGAAGCAATTGTAACCATCTTTGATACCCTGCGACTTGCCATCAATTCGCAACACTATTCAGTTGCGAGCGCTGGCTTTTCCACATTGGGCCATTTTTTGAAACGCCTTTCAATACAGAATCAGCAACAGTGGATCCTTAGCCAGGCGCGCAACCTCTACCCTGTTTTATTGGAGCGACTGGGGGATCACAAGGAGCGAGTGCGTGCTCAGTCCGCATCCATTTTTACCGAACTTTGGTCTCACGCAAGCAACGATGCTGAATACTATGTGCTGGAATGCGCTTTAGTGGGAAAGAACCCAAGGGCAAAAGAAACGAGCATGCTCTGGCTGTCTTCTGTAGGTACTCTGGCTCATTTGTATCGGAAGTGGGTTCTAACATATTCTTTATAGATGACAAGAAACCATGGTCTTCTATTCCGACAGTACGTGCCTTCATTGGTGGCTTGCTTGGAAGATGCCGACAGCGCTGTTAGAGATACTGCTAGATCAGTCGTGGTGGAATTATTTAAGTATGTCAAATCTGACTTATCTATGAAAGATGGTGGAAATATTAACATTTTTCTAGAAACGGCTCTGCGAGGGCCAAATCAGATTTACAAAAGCAACTTGTAGCCCGTGGGGTACGAAAGTCAATTGCAAACGCCATATTGTCGAACATCGGCCTCGGGGCAGAGCCAGAGGGCTCAGCCCGGCCTATCTCGCGTGCTGAACGGCCTGTTTCCGTCATGTCCTCCCGTTCACATGCCGTCGATATGCACGATGATGGTACGCTTCACTCCTTGGAAAGCTACATGTTCAAATACTGATACGAAGAATTGTAGACTATGAGCCGCGAAATCAAACAGTCAGATCGAGGGGCCATCAAGATCGCTCCACTCCTGCCCCCCAAGAAGCCCCCAGTCGACCCAAGACCCCAGCAGAGGCGCCCAGTGTCCAGAAATCTCTCACGGAGGAGGATGGCCTTGAGCCATTCCTTGTCTCATCTTCTCGAGACATTGAAGATACTGTACGAGATATGGCCTACTGGTTTGAAGGCAAGGAATCCGAGGATAATTGGATGAAACGTGAGAAGAGTGCTATCCTTCTTCGAAGGATGACTCGTGGTAATGCTCCACATGACTTCTCACAAACCTTCGTCCACGCTATCAAGTCTCTCCTAGATGGAATCTTCAAAGTTGTTCATTCTTTGAGAACCACACTCTGTACTGCAGGGTGCTTGCTGATCCAAGATGTTGCACAAACTTGCGGACCCAAAATTGATGGAATGGTAGAGATCATGATGCAGAACTTAATTAAACTGTGTGGATCTTTGAAGAAGATTGCGGCGCAAAACGGCCATGCTACAGTCGACGCCGTAATCGGAAACGTGACATTCAATATTCGCATCCTGCAACACGTCCACTTTGCATCGCAAGACAAGAATGTTCAACTGCGCCATTACGCCGCAGGGTGGCTGCGGACCTTGATCTCCAGGCAGTCTCACCATAAGAGTACGGTTGAGCACGGTGGTGGCTTGGACCTGATCGAAAAATCTCTCAGGAAAGGCCTCGGTGACGCTAATCCCGGAGTAAGAGAGGCAGTCCGCAGTACCTTTTGGGTCTTCTACAGCGTATGGCCTGAGAGGGCAAACGTGATTTTATCTGATCTCGACTCCAAGTCCCGCAATCTTCTGGAGAAGGACCCATCAAACCCTAACGCGGGCCAAAGGGCGCCTGCATCTGGCAAGACTGCGAACGGCCCTGGGGCTGGTCGATCCGCATTGAAAGAGGCGATTGCTGCTAAAAGGAAAGCCAACATGCCTTCTCGACCGGAATCTGCCCAGCCTGCTTTCGCTGAATCTAGGGCGCCAGAACCATCTAAGTCGACTGCGAGAACAGTTCCTACAGGTGCTCCCCTTTCCTCACTTTCTTCCGCCCCCATGCGACCTGCTATGAAACCACGACGAGCTGAAATAAGCCGCCCTGCAACCGCAGACCCGTACGCATCTCGGCCCAACTCGAGAGCAGCGCAGTCTGCGTCGAGCAAGACGCCGGTGGCCTCCCCAAGATCGGTAAAGTCCAAAGGGTCGACTCCTTCATCAAAACCTATCTCTGCACCTCGTCTACGGCCTCACGAGACAAGCCAGACCGGAACAACCAGGGGTAAGCCTAAGAAGCTAGATCTGTCCAAGTCTAAATCTCATGGGGATCTGGCGGCGGCAAGTCACACGCGTAGCAATTCTGAAGATAGCGTCATACATCAAAACCAACTCAATAGTTCACACGCCGATTATTTGACGGCATATGAGGAGCGGGATGAACATACGCCTGTTTTGTTGGAAAGCCCGCCGCTTTCAGCTTCGCAGCCGCCTGTTCACATTCACCGGCCTCTCGAGGCTAGCCAAGAAGCCGCTCCAGAACCCGTTGAACCCATGGAAGAACCTCGACCTCTCACTTTGCATGAACCTGATGCCTCACATTCACCAAGCACCCCCAGGATGGATCCTGTTGTGCCACATGACTCGGATACTGCGACTGAACCAGAGCCTCTTTCCAAGTCTCAACCTGACGAAATGGTTATTTATGAAGACCCAGACACTCCTGTCGCTGTCGAAGTCGAAGCCTTTGAAATTGCACCTGTTGAGCAATTCACGCCACGGAAATCGCCGGCAAAATCTCCCTCGAGATCTCCCGCGAGATCTCCCACGAGGTCACCGCGCCATGCCGGCGACGAGCAGTCACTCGCCGAGGAAGCTGTCGCGCAAACCCCAGCTGGCCTAGAGTCTCCGACGAAGAACTCATCTATTGGATTAACACCCCAGCAGAGCCCAGCCAAAGACACTGTGGTCAATGAACCCCACTTTCAATCGTCAGTCCGGAGGACACCGCTTCGAGGCAGCCCTTCGCCATCAAGAAATCGTCTTCATATCACGCCTTCAAATCAAGCGATAAGCATGGGTTCCGTTTTACCACAGGAACCACCAAGGGAGGTTATGGCTGAACAGACCTCCACGAAGGAGAATGCCAATGTCCAGAACAAACTTCCTGAATACACAGCAGCTCCGCGATCTGCAGCGAAGCCCGGGGCCTTAGAGGAAGTATCCCTCAATGAATCGACAGCCAGAAGCGCCGAGACAAGGCAACGCTCCCTTGAATCTTCAACCCATTCCACCGGAGATGAAACGTTGCGTCGCAGCCGTAAATGGGCAGAAAGGCATCGCAGTCCTAGCCCTCGATCGAAGGACCCTGCCAATGCCAGAGAGATGCTCCCCAAGGCCATGAGCCGGATCACTTCCAAATCGATGGACATTTCTGGTTACCGTAAACTGCAAGGACTCTTCCAGTACCACGGCGAGGAATTGATCTCGGATGAGCAGGACTACTATGCAGTCCTCGGGGCTTTGTTACATGAATTGGAGTCTACGCCCATGAATCGCAAGGACCACGACGTGAAGACTCAGATTCTTGCTACGATACGCTCCATGCTTATTCGAACTAGTGAAATGTTCCACCAATATGATATCCCCGCTATGGCATCTCTCATTCGGGCCCGTCAACACTATGAATCAAACTCACACTTTGTTACCTGCCTTGAGGAGGTTGCGGAACAGTTGGTCGCCTTGATACCGACGCCAACCTCCATCGCCGGTGTCCTGCAAGGTCTCGACCTGGGAGAGGACGCCAACAGTGAGGGTGCCTACCGATCGGTCATTCTGGGGCTGTTCATCATGCAGCAAGCGCTTGCTCAGGGAGGTACTGATATCTCTGACGAGGTACTTGCTAGTGTCGGGGGTGTAGTCAGTCAACAACTCAACCACTCCCGACCAGGTGTGCGTAAGCAGGCCACTGAACTGTGCACATTGTTGAACCTCAAATTCGGACTGGATCGTGTTCAGAAGCTCACACAGCCAGCGGGTGAAGGGTCACTCAATCTGCTCACCTATTTTATGGCTCGCCGGTCTCAATGAAACTTTGAAAGTTACATTGGGTTTACGGATTGAATCCTGTACAATAGGAGCGTTTCTTCATTCCCTATCTTCGATTCTGTTGCACTGTTTTCGAATATTATTTGTATTTAAATGGGTCGGTGTCGTGATTTCGAGATTACCGTACATAATAAAAATTTTATTTTTTTGTCTTGAAATTGTCCAGATCATTTTTGATCGACTCTCATACTAATAACAGTCCACACTCGATTGGCAGCTCGCAGTGGTGTTCATTCAGATTCAAACTTAGGATACGCCAAACAGCGGAATAAACAAAACCCGTCAAGACTCCTGAAGCGAATGGGTATTGAGTAGTACTCGGATCTCATGATCTGATGCTCTAATAACCCATGTAGTTATCCAATAGTCGCAATCAGCTGCGAGTTCGTCGTATTTCTTAACGCCTATTCGACTTTGCTAACTCACCCCCGACATCTACATACTACTGTACGATAGATTCTGGACAGCCCAGAGTGATCCCCACCCCTAGCAATTGGATGTGTACCACTTGTGAAGATCGACAGGTGGATCATGGTCAATATCTTCTAGAAAAAGGCTTCCAGACCCGACGTACTACAGCAATCACTGCACTGCGGATGGTCTCTGCTAGTTGCGTTGTCCTCTCAGGGGCAAGCGCGGCGAGGGCGGATCGTCCACGAGGGTTTCCAAGGCTGTACGAGCTGGCGGCTGTGCGGTCTCGAAGGCCATAAAGACATGAAGGTGGAGTGTGGAGTATCAAGTGGCAAACCCTAACTTGCGGCAAAGAGACATCTACTCCGGAATACGCGGATGTCCATTAATTGATATTGACATAGTGAAGAGTGGTTGACAGTTTATCAATCAATCAGATTAGATTCTCTTAAAACCTTCCATTCAATCAGATAAAATACCAAAGTACAAAAAACCATCGGAGGCTACCCAAAGTCGTCGTGGCTTGCGAACCTTGGGGAATTTTTCACAGCCACAAGATGCTTGGCGAGGGGGCAAACGAGAGGTCATGGCGAATTTTACTTTTTACGAAGGAACCAACAATTTACAACTGGTTTCCAAATGGACTCGCCATTGAATGTCATTGACTCACCGGAATGGAACTTGGGCCCGATCTACCGGAACAAATCTGCACAATTGCAAGTTACAAGTTCTCGGACCTCACCCCCTCTCGTAAAACGCCTTCCTTTTTCCGTAAGTTGAAGAGTAGATGCGTGTTCTCTGCCTTCTGCACGAGTTTATCTGATGTGCTTGGTGGATCCAAGAGGTCCGACCAAAATTCAGGGTCCACGCCATCCATCACGATCATTGGTGCACCGCTGAATACCCTCGGTAAACTCGTCAAACGGTTGGTCTGCTTTCTTTCTTTTTTTTTTTTTTTTTACTCTGTACCAACGTTCCCAAGATTAACAAGTAGGGTTTCACATATTGCTGGTAATAGTAATCGATCATCATCTGGTGGATCGATTGTTGACCTCGTTTTTCTCCGTTTGGATCTTTCCCCCTGGGATCATCCTGATGATCGGTCCCTCGATGGGAAACACTGCCCCATCTTTCTGAGCCTTGGTAGTATCCAATTTGATCCACCCTGTCATTTCCCCCTCCAGCATATACGGAGTACATACAGAGATGGCGCTAGGATCCATGGACCCTGATCGGTGCCGTTCGTTGCGCAATTCAACTGATTTCTTTTCTTTTTTCATCGAGTTTCATCGACAGGCCTCTTCGCAGTTTTCCTTCTCCCCTCTTGATATTCGCGATGCTCAATTTCACTCCGTGATTTCCATTTTCAAAAAAATTTCTTTCGTTTTGTTCTCTGAAAATATGATACACCGGCAGTGACCGAATAACACATGAAGGACACTGGAGTTGGCTGGAATATACCGCCACGATAAACGAGTTTCAGCTCTGTACAAAACGCTTGCTCCTTCTAGCCAACAAACGATAAAGAGGCATTGTGTTTATTGCTGATCAGTGAATAAGTACTTTTCTAATCGCCGTTATGGGGTCCTCAGAGGAAGCGAATCACATAAAAGAAAGCAGAAGAGGGAAGTCAGTACGTCTTTCCGTCTGGTACCTGTATATACAATCGTTGCCGTGATAGAGTTCTGACCGATGTACCCGATAGATGAGGTATTTCAAGAAATGCTTGCCTACGAAACAAGGAATTGGCAAATTCTTTGCCTATACTCGTCTGCTTTTCTCGCTGGATTACACCAAAACCGACGTTTTCTTGATTCTAACAGGCTTCTTCTTTTCCATTGCCGCCGGTATACCATTCCCTCTCCTGGGAATTGTTTTCGGTGAATTGATCAATGACCTCAACTCATCAACCTGCTCGTCATCTGAAAGTGCCAATGCCAATGTTTCAGATGGCGTGCAGCAGAAAGTGCTTTATGTCATATACATCACAATCGCCAACTTTTGCTTCATTTACATCCACTGCAGCTGCTGGAGCTATATCAGTGAGCGTATTGCAAGAAGATTTCGACGACGTTATTTTGAGAGCATCATCAGACAAGAAACGGGCTATATCGAAGGCTTGCCGGCAGGCGATGTGATATCCCGCCTCGTCAGTGATATTGAAGTTGTTCAGTCAGGAACTTCGGAAAAGGTGGGACTTGTCATTTCCACTCTCTCATACTTTGTCACATCGTATATCGTGGCCTTCATCAAGGTCCCTCAAATCGCAGGGATGCTGGTGTCAGTCGTTCCATGCTATTTTCTCATGTCGTACCTCGGTGGCTACTATATCAGAAAATATGCGGGCCATATCTCCGAGCACGTTAACGCAGCCACCTCGATTGCTTCTTCCAGTTTATCGCACCTGTCTCTTGTGCATGCATTCAATTCCCATGATCGACTAGAAAGGCTCTACTGTTATCATTTGGCTGGATCACGAATGGATGCTCTCAAGAAAGCAGGGACTCATGCGGCGCAGCTCGGTTTTCTTTACTTTATTGCATACAGCTCCAACGCCCTCGCCTTCTGGGAAGGCTCGCGTTTGATTGCGGATTCAGTTGAAAATGGTGGATCTGGAACATCTGTTGGTGCAGTTTACACAGTAATTTTCGTACTCATAGACGCCTCTTTTATTCTGAGCCAGGTCGCACCATTCGTTCACGTATTTGCATCTGCAGCTGGGGCATCTGATAGATTATTGGCAGTCATCAATCGCGAGTCACAGATCGACGGAACGTCTGATACGGGTGATACTTCTGCACCTTTTGTCTCAGAGGATATTGCTTTTCATGATGTGAAATTCACTTATCCATCTCGCCCCGAGGTTCCAGTTCTACAAGGTGTCAATTTCACCATCCCGCCTCGCAAGCATACTGCGATAGTTGGACCTTCGGGTGGAGGGAAATCTACCATTGTCGCCCTTCTGGAACGCTTTTACGATCCGACGTCTGGTGATATATGTATCGCCGGACAGAATTTTCGTCAATTGAATGTGCGATATTTGCGGGGGAGCATTGGGTTTGTACAACAGGAGCCTTCTTTACTGGATCGTTCCATACTGGAAAACATCGCATATGGTCTTGTCACCTCTGCTTCAGACTACCATAGGGATCTTGCGCCCTTTATTCTTGATTCAAGCTTGGCGGTACTGGCAGAAAGAATGCGAACTGGAATATCTGAGAAGAAGGCACTCGAGGAGTTTGATCCAAAAGTCTCTGAGATTATGAAACTCGTTCGGCAAGCCGCAACTAGTTCTAATGCCCTCAACTTCATCGAAACCCTCCCTTATGGCTTTGCAACTAGCGCAGGATCTTCAGGTAGCCAACTGAGTGGTGGACAGAAGCAGAGAATTGCACTCGCGCGGGCTCTCGTTCGAGAGCCCTCACTGCTCATTCTCGATGAAGCGACGGCAGCTCTTGACTCAACCAGTGAACGCCTGATCCAAGACGCCTTAGCAAAAGTGGCTGGCACTGTGACCATGGTGTCAATTGCCCATCGTCTTTCCACTGCAAAGGATGCTCATAAGATTGTGGTCATTCAAAAAGGCAAAGTTGTTGAACAGGGCTCTCATGCCGATTTGGTAGCCCAGGGAGGCTCCTATTCTGAGATGGTTCGCCTCCAGAACCTCGGTAAGCTGAGCCCTGCAGCTTCTCCAAAATCTGATTTGATACGCGAAGTGAGAGAAACTCAGCAAGAAAATGAAGGTGAAGCAAAAGAGGATCTGGTTGAAGTGTGCGCAACCGATATCACCGATGAATTGAACCGTGATGCTGCGCATGACGGCGTCAGCGAAAAGGAGGCAGCGAAGAAGCAAAAGAAAGCCAAAAATAAAGATACGAAAGACTTGAAAAAACGGAGGCCTTCGGGTTGGTTCGTTACGAAGTTCACGTTCTCTTTGCTTCGTCCTAATCTACAATATGTCCTGCTAGGACTCGCCATGTCAGTTGTGATTGGGGCCAGCTACACAGCCGAAGCTGTGATTTTTGGCCATACAGTGGGCAGCCTGAGCCCCTGCATTGGGGCAGACGGTATTAGACATGGAGGGCATTTATTTGGCCTCCTTTTCTTCGTCGTTGCACTTGTCGAATTCGGGGCAAATATAGTTGGGGGCTGTGCTTTTGGCTGGTCGGCAGACAAAGTCCTATACCGCATCCGTGTCTTGTCATTACGATCTCTGCTGGGTCAGACTATCCCCTGGCATGGGATGGAGGATCGCACACCAGGAACTCTCATCACTTATATCACTGGTGATGCAACTGCCTTAGGCAGTATCACAGGTACCACCATTGGCTTGCTCTTAGCTACCGCTGTGAATTTGATAGCCGGCCTTGTCGTTTCATTTGTTTTTGCATGGAAAATTGCCATTGTTCTTCTACCAACTATTCCGGTTTTGCTGATCGCTGGTATGATGAAACTTCGAACTCAGGCTCAATTTGCTGAGAGACACCAAAAGGCCTTTGCACAGGCAACTGCCATTACAGTGGAAGCTGTTGACAACATCAGAGCAGTTTCGGCTTTCTCGTTGGAGAAACAAGCATATGCCGTGTATGAGAGGGCTCTCCAAGCTCCATACCGAGAAACCCTCTATTCTATCGCATTCGGAAACGTCTTTCTCGCCTTGGCTTTTAGCATTAGCAACCTTGTTTATGCCTTGGCATACTGGTGGGGTAGCAAGCAGATTACCTCCGGGGCCTATACACAGGTCCAGTTCTTCATAGTGTTGCCCGCTCTTCTGTTCAGTACCCAGTCTTGTGGACAGATGTTTGCCCTCGCTCCTGATATCTCGAAAGCGGGAGTAGCTGCGTCAAATATCACCCGGTTGCTTACTACCAGGTCAGCTGATGAAGAGCTAGACCCTGAAGTGTCTGCAAAGCGTCTGAGTAACGACTTGACTCTGCTTGACGAAAAGATTCTTGACCCAGAGACAGGAAATCATGACATTCGAAGTCCGACCTCCCCAGGCACTCCTCCCGCAATGACTGGTATCAGTGCCGAACTTCAAAATGTGCATTTCGAATATCCAGCGCGCCCAGGACAGCCAGTACTTCGCGGATTGAGCCTGAAGATCAAAGCAGGCCAATTCTGTGCTTTGGTCGGCCCCAGCGGCTCAGGGAAGTCCACGACATTCGCGATGCTGGAGCGATTCTATCGACCAGAATCGGGCGCCGTCATCATTGATGGAGTGAACGTAACACGTCAATTAGGTACTGAATTCCGTGATGATATTGCCCTGGTACCACAGGAGAACGTCTTGTTCGAAGGGACCGTTGCGTTTAACATTGGACTCGGCGCTCGTCCTGGCCACGAGCCTACCCAGGAGGAAATCGAAGAGGCATGCCACATGGCCAACATCCATGAGGTCATCGAGGCTCTCCCAAATGGATACCAAACACAGTGTAGTCGTGATGGCAAGCAATTTTCCGGCGGACAGCGACAAAGACTTTCCATAGCCCGTGCCCTGGTCCGTCGACCACGCATGCTGTTGCTTGATGAATCCACGAGTGCCCTCGACGTGGAATCTGAGAAACGGATTCAAGAAGCTCTTGCTACGCTTTCAGGGCGGACTACGATAGTTGCAATTGCTCACAGACTCAATACGATTCATCGAGCGGACTGTATTTATCTGATCGAAGATGGCCGTTGTGTTGAGCAGGGTACCCACGACGAACTTGTCCAGTGCAGTGAGACGTATAGAACGAGTGTCATCCACCAATCGCTCGAAACCTGAATCAGTCACCGGGAAAAATATAATGAAATCAATATGACTTATCCTTTCATCTAAGATTTGACATTTTCCAGATGACAAACCGTAAATACTAAGAAATAAAAGCTGCTAGCTAACAGATGTGATGGTAGGTATGAATGGCTGAGAGACTTTAGAAGCTCAAATTCAAATTTTGTGCATTAATGCCATATTCTACCTTCTTATTGAACGCAGCACCTCCATTTGTAGATAGAGACATCAATGGTGAACAAAACAATCAAAGCTGTTTGTGCTATACAAACGGATTCAACAATCTAATTGGCCAACAACGGTTCGTTCGGACGTCATCGGCCAGTTGTCCCCAAATGGGAACATGTGCCGGTCAGGTGACAACCTAAGAACCCCACCAACGAAAGGATAGTATATTCACGAGTCACAGTAGATATTGCTAGAAATGTTGGATAGAGAAGCTATGCAGTTTCTGAATATACAAATTGCTTGACCGTTACATATACTCATATGGAGCCCAGAAGCTGTAAAGTGGAGGCTCAAACATCGACAGGCTTCCAGAGGGTACCCTGTGGTTATCGTTACCTACATTGGCGTTTCATTTCTCGCGCAGGCACAAATGAGTCTGCAATTCCATATGATTGGAGGTCTGGAGTTCCTCTTCAAACATAGTCGGCGACTTTTTACGCTTAAATTTCCTGTTCGGGATTCATTTTCTCGGCAATTTGACCCCCGCAAGTCGGTCGGTTTTACTCCGATTCCCCACAGCGCGGGGAGAACTCCAGTGCTGCATAGATGGTTGGCGACTCTGCGAAGTGTCCGGTGACGTTTGTTACTCCATGTCGAACCAAACCGGCTAAATTTCCTTTAACAGAGTACTTCTGGTGCTCGCTACAATGCAAGAATGCGTATCTATGCGGATCCGCTCTGAGGACCGCAGGCAGCGTGCGGATCCTCAAAATGACCTATATAAAGACAGAAAGTGCACCCGCTTGCAAAGTCTGGATCATTTTTGAAAGTTGTTGTTTTGATTAGTATAGAAAAGGTTTAACATGGCAACCACTTTGACGGGTGGAAACCCGCATATCATTCAACTGCCAACGACACCTTCGAGCTCGCCCTCAGAGCCCGAAGCTATTGCCCAGCAATGGCTCACTAAAATGCAGATTCAATTGGCCCATCCAGAAAGCATCGATCTGGCAACCATTTTTCATGAAGAATCTTGGTGGCGTGATATGCTCGCCCTGGATTGGGATATGCGTACCCTTCATACAGCTACCGAGATCGAAGCCTTTCTTCGAAAACGACAAGGCTCCTCTGCTCTATCGAATTTCCGCCTTCAAAAGAAAGGGAATTTCAAGCCAAGCTGGAATCAAGTGGTGAATGGCTTGAGTTGGGTTTCGAGTATGTTCTTCTTCGACACGGCGGTCGGTTCTGGCACTGGAATGCTTCGTTTGACGCAATCGAAGGACGGGGGTTGGAAGGCATACGCTGTTTATACCTCACTTCAAGAGTTGAAAGGTGTTGAAGAGCCATTGGGTAAACGTCGGGCGGAGGGTACTACAGAGTCAATGCCCGGTGGACTGGAGGGTGGAACTTGGATCGAGAGAAGGCAGCGACAGAAGGAATTTCTGGACGAAGAGCCCACTGTGCTAGTTGTCGGAGCCGGTATGTCATGCTCTTTGAAAGCTTCAATATCCTCGAAATTTTTGATGACTGGTGTTAATCTCGTTCAGGTCAAGCTGGGCTCAATATGGGAGCACGTTTGCAAAGTATGGGCCTTTCCTGTCTCATTGTTGACAAGCACGAGCGGGTTGGTGACAACTGGCGCAAGCGCTATCGCGTAAGTACATCATTCGCAATTCCTCATTAATGATCTTCAGCGGCATAGAGAAGCTAATGTAATGTTTACTAGACCTTGGTCACTCACGACCCAGCGGAGTTCACCCATATGGCCTACCTTCCATTTCCACAAAATTGGCCACAATTCACACCGAAAGATAAACTTGGCGACTGGTTCGAAGCTTACGCAAGCATTATGGAGTTGAACGTCTGGACCCAAACATCTGTTGCCTCTGCTGAATATAGCGATTCTAAAGGTGAATGGAGTGTTAATGTGACTCGGGGAGATGGATCTCAACACAGATTAAGACCCCGTCATGTGGTATGGTGCACTGGGCATTCGGGAGAGCCTCGGATTCCGACATTTCCGGGCCAGGATAGCTTCCAGGGAACCGTCTACCATGGTAGTCAACATCGTGATGCAGCCGAGTTGAACGTCCGTGGAAGGAAGGTTATAGTCGTGGGAACTGGCAATAGTGGTCATGATATCGCCCAGAACTACTATGAAAATGGAGCAGATGTGACCATGCTTCAGCGTAGTGGTACTTATGTTATTACCGCGGATAAAGGTGTCTTTATGATGCACGAAGGGTTACATGAAGATGGCGGGTACGTTGTTCGAAATATCCTTTAATTCCACAGAATGATATCGCTGACTATCAACTTCCCCTAGCCCTCCAACTGAGCAATGCGATATTGTCTCGGAGAGTCTCCCATTCCCCGTCCAATTTGCATTAAGTGTCCACGCAACAAAGCGCTTTGCAGAAGCCGAGAAAGATACTCTAGAAGGACTGCGTCGTGCAGGCTTCCAATTAGACTTCGGTCCAGATGGAGCCGGTATTGCCCGTGCATACTACACTGCCGGTGGTGGCTATTACATTGACGTTGGATGCAGCCAGCTCATCAGCGATGGTAAAATCAAGGTCAAGCATAGCCCGCGTGGTATTAACGGGTTCGGAACACGTGAGCTCAAGCTTGCCGATGGAAGTGTCCTTCCTGCTGATATCGTTGTCTTGGCCACCGGATACGATAATATGAGAACCACTGTCCGGAAGGTACTGGGTGATAAGGTTGCAGATCGGTGCTCTGACGTCTGGGATTTGGATGAAGAAGGAGAGCTCCGTGCGGTAGGATGTTCTAGAAACGAGCGACGTCCTACGATAGTATGCTAATTTCTTTTAGATGTGGCGCCCAAGTGGTCATCCCGGCTTCTGGTACTTTGGTGGGAATCTTGCCCTTTGCCGGATCTATTCGAAATTTTTAGCCCTCCAAATCAAGGCAGTTGAGACTGGCCTCTCGAAGGGAACTCGACACCAGGAGAGAACGAATAAGATGTAGATAGATTGGTAGATAGGAGTTGGAAGGAATAGAATGCACACAGAAATATAGATAGAGTACATATTTAGGCATTTGAGAAATCCACAACTTTTTCAATTATCTGGAAGACTTCAAGAAGTCGTATCTTCGTAGTAGCATAGAAATGGTCGTATAGTTCAGGCGATCCAATAGCGATCGACCGGAGATAAGCGGGGATTGCGGTGGAACAACATGATTGGTCTGAACTGTTTGTATGGGGACACTACTCGTCCACCGCAAACACCGAATACCTCTAGACTTAAAAAACTGAGCATAACTTCCATTAAAAATACGCAGAATACTTCAATATACGAAAAGATCCAATCCGATATTCAACCATTTCAAATTTCAAAAATCATGACCGCCTTCAAGAGTCTGCCTGCACGTCCACTTGGCCGCAATGGGCCACTTGTTCCACGTCTGGGACTAGGCCTTATGGGATTGAGTGGCCAATACGGACACTCTGCTTCCGAGACCGAGCGACTTCAATTTCTAGACGAGGCATACAGTAGAGGGGAGTGGTTCTGGGATACAGGTCAGTATTGAAGAATTTGTATGCGGTTAGGGTAAGCATCTTGAACATCGGCTCACAATAACTACAGCCGATAAGTACGGCGATTCCGAAGATATACTGGGAAAGTGGTTCGCTGCAAGCCCAGAAAGGCGAAAAGACATATTTCTTGCTACAAAATTTGGCATCAAGTATACAGATGCTGCTCCTGGCTTCACCGTCGACTCAAGTCCTGAGTATTGCAGAGCCTCCGTCGAGTCATCTCTCAAGCGACTTGGTCTCCCCTTCGTCGATCTATACTATATCCATCGTCTCGACAAAATTACACCCATAGAGAAGACAATGGAGGTGATGTTGGAGCTCAAGAATGCCGGCAAGCTCAAACACATTGGATTGAGCGAATGTAGCGCTGAGTCTCTTCGACGCGCACATGCTATTCATCCAATTACTTGTGTGCAGATTGAATACAGTCTCTTCTGTACTAAAATTGAGTCCCCGCATAGAAGACTTCTTGAGACTGCTCGAGAGCTCGGTGTTGGGATTGTGGCTTACAGTCCACTTGCAAATGGACTCCTCGCGGGAAAGATTCGGGAAATTAAGAGTAACCAAGCGGACCAGCGAAGACGTTTGCCATGGCTTCGTGAAGGATACATTGAGAATAATGTAGCGGTCGGCAATCGGATTGACGAGATTGCTGCGAAGAAGGGTGTTACTTTGCCTCAGTTGGCGCTTGCCTGGCTGCTTGCGCAAGGTGATGATATCGTCCCTATTCCGGGGACTTCGAACATCGAACGGCTGGATTCAAATCTACAGAGCCTTGACATCCCGATTTCAAAGGAAGAGGAGTGCTCATTGCGCAAACTGGCAGAAGGTATCGCTGGTGATCGATTCCAGAATCTGACGGGATATTCTTTTGGAGACACGCCCACCCTTGAGAGTTGACCAGAGTAGAGAATTAATGGCCATTGCCTGCGATTGCACTACAAAGATTTCCTTCAGCGTTTTTTGAATATTCTTTTGGCCTGGAGTCTATGTTTCATGGATCCAATCATCAATAGAAAACTGTTCGTGATCTTCGTTCTCCGACAGGTGCGTCGGCTTGGAGATCTTGTGGCCTTCTTGACTTGGATGATTAGCATCCCCACGAACGATCATGGAGCCTGCCCTCACACTCTCCTCTTCGGTGTACGGGGCGAACATTTCTCTTTGCTGTGAAAAATAAACATGCCAAAGTATGGAACAAAGAAAGACAGACTTTGGTGATTTGAGATATTTGCGCTCCCATAATCTGCTTGTTGACGTTGATCATTCCATATGTGGTAGACACGACCCTGTGAAGCATTATTCTCAATCATGAGAAATTCCCTCAACATGAGCCCAAGATCGTGAAGGCGTTGATGGTCAAGAACATTGGCATTCCCATGTCGATGGCCATCAAAATGGGCAAATAGAAGAGCCAAAGCGCTAAAACACATTTTCTCGTCTACCAGCCGGTAGGATGGCGACCGGCGGAGTCCTCGAAGAGCAATGTATAGTGCAAGAGCCTCGCGCCCTGCAGAAACAGCTGCTAGCTTGCTGTATGTGTGGCTCACTGCATGCCACCCACCCCGAAGCCTTAGAACCATGTCCCTGTATGAGTAGCTGGATGAGATACGGTTGGTGTAGGTTTATAATCAAATAATAGTGGTGTAGCTGTATTAGCAGCTTGCCCACCTTTTCAAGTGGGCTAATATCAGGAGTTATATCCTCTCGAGGAAATCGTAGCCACCAAGATGGAGGAAGGAGTCTGGCGGCTTTTTTTATCTGTTCATCAATTTTATTTGTCTCGTCATAGTCATCATAATGATGATCAGAGGTCTCGCAGTGCTTTCCGTCTCGTCGCATTTGCAAATTTCGCAAGATTATTCGTTCAGCAATTTGCTACATGAAGACGTTCTAGTCTTTGCGAGGAAGTCATATCCTGAGCCTCGCCTTCTTCAAGGGGGTTTGCCTCGGCGATCACGAAAGGACATCCTATCATAAGAGACAGAAAACGGTCACTGTAAACCAATTGAAACCATATAAGTTCAGCTCGACCGCCGACAGTCTTCGCCAAACTTTGGATACCCATTGAGCGGGCGATAATGATGGCACGGAACTGAATTTTCCAGGCAGTATGAGAGTCCCCGATTGTGACATGGTAGCGCGATTGTAAGATCAGGGCATTGATTCCATCGAATGAGTTCACGAGAGAGTCGTGGGATAAGACACCACGAGAAGCAATTTCATAATACTTTCGAGAAGTATTCTTGACAGAGCCCTTCAAGTAGGTCTGTATGGGCTTGAATGATGACTCGTCAGATTGTTTCAAACAGAGAGCAAGCTGAATGGGTACTTGGGCGAGCAGTACTGGATGAGCGGTGGCCTGTAAATGAGCAGGCGATAACCCGCGTGCGACCGCAGTATCCATCTGCTTGTGGCGCTTGAATATTTGCAATGGCGAAGAGAACAGGCCACAACTGCTCAGAATCATAAGAGAAGCGTCAGGATGAGGGAGGACAGAAAAAAGGTAAACGCTCAGAGAGCGATCTCTCGATAGTCTTTCGTAGCCAATTGATTGCAGAGTAGGGGGACCTGCAAGCCTTTTTGTAAGAGCGTTGTGAGCTCGCATTGACGGCTGTCTCTGGTTTTGATGAAGAAGCTGATTGACCAAGGCTTCGACTTTGTCAACACGTTCTCCAATATCTTGAGTGTCATCTTGGCTGATCTCGTGAAATTCTTGGCTGATGCATTTCACGCCATTCCGCTGACAAGCATGGCATGGAGAAGAGAGAAGGCTCCTTTCACAGCGCCGTTTGCGACGCTTGCACTCCCAACAGCTAAATGTGCCTTTGCGGATTTTTCGTCGTCTTGTAGAATTTATATCACGAAGCTCTTTTGTTAACTCCTGATTCATGGAGTCCGGAATATCCATGATTCATCACCACATAGCTCTCAGTGTAGTCTTTTAATGGAATTCAGCATTCAACAATAATACTTAGCCAGTAAGAGATCCAGTGGGCCCGTTGCTTACGACGTGGCGCTAGCCTTGCTGACAGTAATGGCTAGTCTCTCTGATTCATCCGGGTTGAAAACAGTGGGGAAAACCGCCGCCAATTTGATTTATATCATTCCCAGTGAGATATCTTGCAATTATTAATAGGCTGCCCCAGAACCTTCGCTAATAGACCACCTCATGAATTTTGTACCAGAGTGCTCTGTACGCAGACAGTTATGAAGATTACAATTTTGCTTCTCCTGAAGACTCTGGCGGTTGCTTTTATCGTTTACAAGTTGGGATGGTTCGCTAACAACTACCATCATGCTCGACGTTCTGGGCTTCCAATTTTTGTGGTGCCTGTTTTTTCTAAAAGCACACTATGGTTGGTCTTGGCTACGGCTCTGCAACCTCAACTTCAAAAATTACTTCCGGAGTTTTTGTACGACCGAATTGATGTTTTGATTCATGGCTGGGATTTTCGACGGGGAAGATGGTATCATGATCGTTTGGGGTCCACGTTCGTCGTTGTAACGCCGGATGAGTTCACAGTTTGGTAAGAGCTAATACAGACGAATTGAAATATAAAGTTCTACCTCGAGTATTAAGCTCGAATATAGTGTTCAAGATACTGATTGAAGAAAAAAAGTGTGCGGATCCTATTATGGGCAACACCACTCTACAAAAAGGGAATGAGTTTCAACAAGCCCCGATTGTGAGTGATATCTTGGGATTTCTGGGGCCTAATGTCTTCATGATGAGTCTTGATTGTTGTCTGACTGACTGAATTTGATATCAATTGAATATGAGCCGACAGTATCCAATTTATAGGCAAACGGTGAGGAGTGGTGAGTTCCCGCAGTCAATTCCCGTCAAGAAGCCCTTACTACAGTGCTCATCAGGAAAAACCAGGAAGCGACAACGCAGAATGTTCAATACAAATTTAGATGAACGAATCAGCAGAGTGGTGTGGAATGAATCGCATCAACAAGCACAGGCCATGATTGAGTACCTTGACAATAACCCTGGAAATGGAACCCTGGAGGGCCTGCGCAATATTGCAATCAACGTTATCGGGAAAGCTGGATACAACTGGGAACAGAATTGGTCACCAACCGACTTCGACATCCCTGCAAAAAATGCCACGGGAAAAGAGGCCTATTTCGGCATGATGGGGCTAGTGACAAGTATGATCCTAGAAGCAGCATTACTTCCTCGAAAGATAATGAAATTGCCTTTTATGCCAATCGCAATACAGAGCATGGGGTATCATCTGGAGCGAGCCCCCCAATACATCCATGAAATACTTCGAGATGAGCGACAGTCTAATCAGAACAAAACGTCTTCTGAGAATAATTTTCTAAGCTTAATGCTTGAATTCTCCGATGAAAAACACGATTCCGAGGCGAAGTCTCCGCTGACACAGGAAGAGATCAATGGGAATCTTTTCGTTTTTACTTCCGCTGGTTTTGAAACTACCGCCAACACGATGGGGTTTGCTGTGATTCTTCTCGCGCTGTATCCTGAATGGCAAAGTTGGATCCAAGAGGAAATTCGTAGCTTGGGCACATCCGACTTCACTTCGGAATACGAAAAAGTCTTCCCAAAATGCAAGAGGATATTGGCATTGATGGTATGAAATACTGCTTTTGGAAACCATTCTAGCCATGGGGCTATTGCACTAACACCTTTAGTTCGAAACATTACGCCTGTACACACCGGTGGAACACAGCACCCGAGCCATCTTCAATCCCACTTCGGTTGCCGGAGCCGATGGTAATATGTATCATCTTACACCACCTGTGGATATCTACGTTGACCAATCTATTATACACTTAGATCCAGAGATATGGGGCAGCGATGTTCACGAATTTCGCCCTTCCCGATGGCTTGATGACTCCGGGGGTTTGATCACTATGGCGAAAGGTCACTTTCTCCCATGGTCTGGGGGTCCACGAGTGTGTCCGGGTGTAAGATTCTCAGAAGTGGAGTTCGTCGCGACAATCTTGACGCTATTTCGAAATTCTCGCTGTGTGCCACTTGCCACCCCGGGCGACAGTTCTTCGGATCCCGTTCTCAAGTTGCAGAGCATTGTACGGGACCCCGTTACCAAGTCGACTTTACAGGTCAAGAATCCAAAGGACGTCTACCTAAAATGGGCACAATGTGAGAAAATGATCTAATTTTACTTTCTTGGCCACTGTTGATAAATTATTGCTTTGCTTGATGGTGATAGATTGAGGGTGTTGAGCGCTTATCGTGCAATTGTTTCTATTTCAATATTCAACTAAGGAAGAAATTACTGAGCTTTGACTAAACTATAGAGCAAGTTTCCTGAAGTTGACGGTTATAAACTAGATTGAAATACTAGCACTCGCTCCCTCCTTGTAGATGCCTGAGTGAATATCATGAAGCAAAGTTGACTCAGAGGGTGTCCATCCGAGTGTTTCCTGTGTCTTTTTGCTAGATGAAGGGTTATCCACGCTAACAAGACTACCCAAAAAGCCATTGAAATGCACAGGAGCCTCTTCAGTCGATATTGACGCAATTGGGGTTTCGAGAACTTTGCCAAGAGCTTCTGCGATATCCTTGAACGGAATGCCTTCCTCCGCGGCCGCATGATATCTTTCTCCTGGCGTCCCCTTCTCGATGGCTAGACGAAACAGACGAGCTGCATCAAGGCGATGCACAGCTGGCCAACGGTTCGATCCTTTACCTATATACGCAGACACTCCCTTTTCCCGAGCGATCTGAGCAAGCATGTAGATAAAGGCACGGTCGCCTGGACCATGTACAGTTGGAGAAAGCCGGACGACCGAGGCACGAACACCCTGAGATGCAAGAGAGTCAACCTCTTTTTCACAAATGGCACGAGCATTCAAAGGACCTTCGAAATTGATTGATGCATCTTCTGCGGCAAGGCTTCCCTTTGGTAAGACTAATGTGCCCAAGGCGATGACGAAAGGTTTGTTTGTCCCAACTAGAGCGGCCCCAATGGTCTTGACAGCAGCATGTTCGGCTTTGATATTGTCCTCATACTTGGTGAAATCATGATTGAAAGCAAGATTAATCACACCATCACATTCGAGGGCGCCACGTCTGAGGCACTCGAGATCTTCGATAGAGCCGCGAATTACTTCGGCGCCTTTTGCCTTCAGTGCGGTAGCTGACTTCTCTGAACGAGCCAGTCCAATAACTCTGTGCCCAGCACCAAGGAGCTCTTGTACAACTGCTTGGCCAATGAAGCCTGTAGCTCCAGTAACAAAGACACGCATTGCAACGGCAGACTGTATGATATTGGTATTGGAATCGAGACTGAACTATGAAGATGTTCGGGAGCTGGTACGTTGGTTGAGGGGGTTTTCGGACCTTTTATATTTGAGAATGTAATGCTAGGATCGTCCATCTGTGTTGTGCACGCAGGCGGAGATAACTCCAGTAGCTCTTGCAGCAAATTTCTATCCTCATAATCTCCGTTCTATAAATCCTCGCGATGTCTTAAACTCCGATTCACATCTCCGAAATTGGAATAGCGCGAGATGGAAATACGAGAGGAGGTTAGCGCAGACCCACTCTGTTTGACGATAGCCAATCCTATTCAACGAGTTGTACAACAAGGCTGAGCCGCCGACCTTGCCACAACCTCGTCTCTTCTCTTCTTGACCCCTCCTACTGTATTCTGAAACAAATTTATCTGATCGTATGAAAGTCAGCGTGAAGAGAATGCCTACGGGATTGACCGAGCCTAAGCGAACTGATCGAAGGCGCCGCACACACACCAAGTCTCGTCAAGGTTGTCGGAACTGCAAACTCCGTCGCGTTAAGGTATGCCGATGACAGAATCTCAAGTTTTAAAACAAAATCTAATGGAAGGGGCTGAAGTGTGATGAAACTAAGCCACAGTGTGCAAATTGCCTAAGATATGGGGTTAAATGTACCTCTAATTTATCACTTGGGTCTGACCTTCAGTCAGTTGAGGAGCACACAATCCAAAAATGCCCTGGCCAAGCATCTTTCGAAGTGACGTGTTCACAGCCATTCCTGCGACCTGTCGTTGTTGTGGGAAAAGAATTAGATTCTTTTATATTGGACGACGAGTGTATAGCGCGCCTGGGTAGGTTCCGGAGTCGCACGGCATACACTTTCGCTACTGCCCAATCTTCTGAGCTATACAAATATGATGTGGTGAAAATGGCGATCGAGGTAAGTCATCCAGTCTTCACCTGATCTAACGAACTTTCTAACAACTTCAAGCATCCCTTTTTGATGCATATTATTCAAGTTATTACGGCAACACATGATCGGTTCTTATCCGGCACTAGGTTGGACCCAAAGCGATCTTTGACAGAGGCTTTCCATTGGTCAAGAGGGGCTGCGTTGCTAAACCAAAAGCTTTCATATCCAATAAGACCCCAAGATCGCGACGCTATTTGGGCTTCTGCTGCAATGCTTGGAATTGCCAATATCACTTCTCTCGAAGCATCTATACCGGCAGAAGCATGGCCTCTCAAGTTGGCTGACTCATCTGATCTGACATGGCTTTACATATCTCAGGGAAAGATGGCTTTATGGGATGCCACGAACCCCCTCAGGCCGGACAGCATATTTCATTTTATGGCAGATGAATACAATCTAGTAATGACGGAACCTTCCCTCTTGGCGACAGAGCAAATGCCGACAGCCTTTGTTTCTCTTTGTCGACTAGACGAGCCTTTGGCCAGCGAAAACAACCCTTACTACTCGGCCGTCTCCATTCTTGCGCAATTGTTGCCGATTAAGTGCTCACAGGCGACGATGAAATCCTACCTTCAATTCTTGAATAATATGAAAGCCCCTTTCAAGAAATTGCTGTGCCAAAAAGACTCACGTGCACTCCTTATAATGGCCTACTGGTATGGAGGCATGCAGCAATCACTGTGGTGGGTAGAAAGACGGGCCCGGCTGGAATGTCAGGCGATTTGCTTATATTTGGAGAGATATCATGGGAATGAACGTGATATCCAAAAGATGCTTGTTCTGCCTCGGAAACAATGCGGACTTGAATCTTCAAATACATTCACAGATTTTCAACTAATTAATGTATACTAGTGGTGGGGTTTGATCCGAAACAGCACGTTCATAGAGGCTGGGGTATCAGATGAGAAAGCATAAATGATCATAACAGGAGATAATATCCCAAGGACATGGCGATAGAATACCAAAGGATACCTAGTGTTCCGCACAAACAGCTCCAATCATAGAAGTGAAGGTCTTGGGAAGCTAACACCTGGCTAACGCTGGCAGGTGATTCACATCTTCGGTCGAGACCGAAACAATATGAACTAGCGGTGTCGAGTGAAGTAAGATGAAGCAAGTGCCCCGAAGCATGCAATGCAAGCAAGAAACATGAATGCGGCGTCGGCTGTAGCACGAGTACAGCGTTTCTTGACCACACCACGTTCATGACACCATTTCGTACCATCATCATCATAGTAGCAGCCACCACTGATGAGTGGGTTATCCCATGTACTTCCACCAACTTTTGTGTCGTTACAATCCGTACCACTGAGAGCCACAGCATAGGCCTATGACATACTTGGTTAGAGTTCATTTCTCCTATCTTATTATCTTTGTGTTTATCGAGTCCGGTAGGGAGGGAAGAAGATTTGACATACAATACCAGCAGCTAAAAGAGCTATCGCAGTGACTCCATCCAGGACCCACGAAATAATGCCCTTGAGGCGATCAATAAATAGGGACGCAGTCCCAACTATGGCTGCAATTACTCCAAGAGCACCAGCAAAAGCGGCATAACTAGTCTGAGATGGAACCTTGCCATAATATTGATGGCGGGACAGAATAATCGAAAGAATGAGAACCACAATGGCAAACACGAGCTTTATCTTTGGTCAGCATAACTGAGAAAGAAAATTTGTATTCCATTCGTGTTTTACCTGGAAGAACCGAGCAATGTGGTTGAGAATCTGCATCTTGGCTTTTATGGACAGAAGGTCAGTTGGTCCAAATTCGAAAAAAATGACAAAGGCTAAGTGGGGGGTCAAGCTACCTTTTTATCTCCAAGCTTCGAAGCCTCATCACTCACAACATGCCCAACAAGAAAGCCTTACGAGCCCCGTCCATTTTCATGCATAAATAGAAGGATGAAGAGCCTCCTGTCCGGCGCTAAGCTGGGGCCAAAAGGGCGAAACGAGTAAGAGATAGACACTACATACAGCGAGTGGGGCCAATTCGACGTAGAAGCAAAATTTCATTCGTGAGTTCGTCCCTTCGAAGCAGCTTAGAGAGCTACGTAGTTTCAATTGCTGTTGGCTTCGGGTAGGATACTAAGTTTAGGTGATTCCAGCAGTTCACCGTCCAAGGACGACCGATACTTTAGGAATTATGATAACAATATTTCGAATTCAAGGCCATAGTGTATCGAGGAAATCCTCATAACCCATGAATTTGATATTTCGAGTGAAGAAATAAAACCGGCTTAAGGTATAAATTAGGCGAAATTAGAAGTTGCACAGCCATTTTGGAAAATGCCTTGTTCTGCCCCCAAATCCAAGCTAGGCCGTGGGGTCCACAGTGGTGACTCACTGCAGCGAGCCAAGAAGAATGGCTTAACGGGAACTGCACTTGAAATCCTATTATACCTTGTATTCATGTATTCTTTTCCTTCTTCGAGTACCCTAAACTGTTTACTTTACTATAAAAGTCACATGACTCGTGATCCCCTAAATGGATCCCAGTCCCTGTATCCGCACGTGACCGGTTTTCACTTTCCCCGCAAGTCCACGCTGACCGGGAAGATGCAAAATAGCACTTTCAATGGGCTTCAAGCCTCATCAGATATCCAGGTTTAGCTGCTGATCTGGGCTCAAGCAATAGTTTTCATTCGCATTGTCAGAATATCATGTACTGATTGCAGCGCAGCCATGAGTGAGAGAGGTTCGGAGATTGTCTTCCGGGCGGAGAACATTCCGGTCCGCTTCTTTAAAGCATGTCGGTGGTGTCGCCGGCAGAAGATGCGCTGCGATGCACGAAATCAAGTCCCTTGCTTTCGCTGCCGCTCAACGGGCCGAGATTGTATTCTTGACCCCATTGAAGATACAAGAAGACGCAACGACCGCCGGCGAAAACCTTCCACCCCTGCACGGTAAATTTATGCTTACCTGGTTTTTTTTTTATAATTCAGTTCCGTGTTTATTGATTTAGATATAGTGCCTCGGCGGTAGCTTCGCCATTAGATCATCGAAGTGGCTTTCATACTCCCGCATCAAGAGAGCGAGAATATTCTCCGGCAGCCGGGAATGCTTCCTTCGATACATCCATTGACTCACTACCAGAGTCATCAACTTTCAGAGAACCCAGGAGATCTCAGACCGCCGATCATCATGGCCCGGAGTCGCAACAACTAAGCCCGAATGATATGATTGCGCCGGTATCAGCGGTCCACTCAATGTCTGTGAATTTGCTCGGATCTGATGATGTAAGTTGCAAGAATATTCACGCGAAATGAAGTTAACTGACGGGGCTTCAGATATTTATGGAGCATTCATCTGGTGGGGATCCTCGAGGGGATATAATTGCTCGCGGCATTGTCACAGAAGAGCGTGCCCGAGTGATGTACGACCGGTATGCAATGTAGATAATCCAACTTTGCATAAGAGAGTCTAAGCCTTCAATTTAGGTTTACCGGTGGTATGAAGAATTTCCTCGGCCTATTTGACCCGATTCGGGATACTTTCGATTCCATACGCTCCCGATCTCTATTCTGCTTTACCGTCATCATTTACTTGGCTAGCCGCGCTGTTGTGGACTTACGAAGTGATACACACATGCAACGCGTTTTACAGGATGAGGCTCAGAGACTGGCTGAAGACAGCTTTTTCGAACGTCCTACGAAACTTGAAACGGTGCAAGGAATGATTTTGTTGGCTGCTTATTCCGAAAAGACTTGGTTTTCAACAGCGTTGATTTTGCGTACTGCGCTGGATTCTGGGCTCGAAAAATCACTCGATAGGCTTCTGTCCCAAGAAGATGTTCCAAGGAGTTCGCTGTCTGCATCTATGGCAGATCGTCAATTGGTCTGGCAAACACGAACATGGCTCATCAGTTTCACTCTAGAGCTAGATGTTGCTTCCGGAACTGGTCGAAAGTCGCGTATTGGGGAAGTTGATATTATGAAATTGCGAAGATTCCTTGATTACCCGCTATCTCTTCCATCTGATATGCGAACTGTGTGTATAGTTGAGCTTCATCAACTTCGAGGTAAACACCGAGTTTCTCACATTCAACCCTTTTTGGGAAGCTCCAACTGATGAAAACAGGGAATTCACGCATGGTGATTGAAAATTGCGGAGTAATTGGTGATATAGTGTCGACAGAGCTACCGGCCATCATGACGAGACTACAAAGTTGGTGGACGACCTGGGACGAGATTCACATGAGTAAGTACTCTTAAAGCCCTTAACAATGGAGGATGATCTCAAGTACTGACTGGTTTCGCAAGATAATGGATTTCATGCTGGAGCGTTCCAGAGAAGTAGTTTGAAACTTATGCTTCTATATGCCAGAATCTTTGTGCTATGTGCTACCTTGGCTCGAATACAGAAACTACAGCCCACATCCTCTAGCTCCGATATGGAAATCATTGACCAAAATGTTTTGAACCTATGGCAATCACTCATCACCACTATCATGGATCAGATGGCCTTTCTCATCAATGAGCCAGCTTACAGATGTCAATTACCATGGGCCCCGACCTACCCAGCCTTGACAATCGCATTTGTCAGTAAGTACTTTTTTTTAGCCAAGCCCTACATTGGGCAGTCATGCTCATATACAAACAGCGACTTTTGCACTTCGCATCGCACGTTGGCGCCCGAACATGATAGATCAAGATCTTCTGCTAGAGAGAGCGGAAAAGATCTGCGACTTCTTGAAGCAGCCGCCTTACCCGGACATCCATCGCACAGTCTCCATCTTCGTGAACTACGCACGTGCTCTAATTGCAAGCCAACGCTCCCAAAGCAATGACAGCGCGGAGGGACCTAATCCTAATGTATCAGACCAGGGTGATGGGTCCGTGCCTTCTTACAGGGGCCCTGATAGTCCCGTGCCGAACGCCCCTCCTCTAGCACCACTTGAATATCCTCGTTATAGACCAAGCACTTCTATCCCGACTAACAAGGATCCAAGTATGGCCCCGCTTTCGAACAATGAAGCAGCGGCCGCCACTAGACCGCCACTCCCACGGCTGCCAGACACGATGGAAGCTCCCAACTGGACAATGTCCAACTCCATTGCAGACTCTTTCGGTCTTTTTGAAGAGGGACAGAACGATATATTCGACTTCTTACCAATGATGCCTTCACTGCCACATTAAAATCAGTATAATAATATGAAAACCCCCTCCTCAAAAGAACTTCTTCAAAATCCAAGGATCGTAGCTTGATTGATCTACAAGACCGGTTCCCCAAAGATAGTCGCGGTGGACCAAGGCACAGAATCGTGCATATTGAAAAGAATAATCTTGGGCTGCCATAACGTATTCGACATCCACATATCACATGAAATTGCGCGTTTCTCTCGATTTTGCCCGCATTTTAAGTAAAAGCGATGCAACGAAGAAAAATCTAGGCTTCGGAGGCGCCCGTCAGGGACCGGATCCTAATCGGGCCCGGGGACTTTTTACCCTAGGGACCGGCTCCGGACCGCATCCGACCCACTCGCTCAAAATTCTGAAGTATAACGCCCTCTTCATTGGGTAGTTTCTAAGATCGCAAACATAATAGTTTGGAAAACTGGGCATGGATGCGAATTTTAGATACTGTGACTCAATTTCTTCACGGGCTTTTTGCCCCACCGGTTTAAGTGACCAGAAAAAGCTTTGGTATATAGTTGTTGGTTTCCGCAGGTCGAAACGGGAGATTGGTATAGACATGGTTCGCAGTTTTTTTTTTCTTTCTTACCTTTTTAACCTCTGTACCTAATTTATTTTGCTTCTTTTGCTTCAATTTCAAAATGGCAATGAAATTGGGCTCATCTACTCTAGCCAAATTCACGAATCATTCCCAAGGTGCGGCGGCCCTTCCCATTCGCAACATTCTTACTTTGACGTCTAACAGCCTATAGACAAGAAACCTGCTCCAAATGAGACAGAAACCTGCTCTACAATGTCAAAGGATGATCATGTAATGGATGATGATAATTATTTGCTTGTTAATCTACCAAACCAAAAAACACTTGTCGAATTCACTGAGGATTCAAAAGTGAATCCAAACAACTGGCCTCTTGTACGCTTGAAGAATTTCTGTGATATACAACAAGATCAAATCATTCCATCATACTAACAAAGGTCTTGAATAGAATAAAAAGATCTACAATGGAGTTATTGCACTCCTCGTCGTGCTTAATAGTGGAATTTCCTCTTCCTTGCCTAGCAATGCAGTCCCCGCTATCATGCAGGATTTCAACCTGTCAGGCGGCGGCCAAAAGGTTCTTCCAACCGCCATCTTTTTGATTGGATACTGTATTGGACCTCTCGTCTTTAGCCCACTCAGCGAAACTATCGGACGGAAACCCGTTGTATTTTGGACATTTACTATCTTCTGGCTTGGCACGCTGGGCTGTGCTTTCGCGCCCAGTTGGACCTCCCTCCTCATATTTCGGGTAATCTGTGGTACTATGGCTGCTGCACCACAGACTGTTGTTGGTGGTCTTTATGCAGATATGTTTTCTGATCTGCGAGCTCGGGGCCGTGCGATGGCGATGTATATGTCGGTATGGCGCATACTTCAAGTCGATCATCACATCAATACCCGGACTCTAACAACATTTTTAGGCTACTAGCTTTGGCCCAATTATCGGCCCAATAATATCTGGTTGCTCGGTTCAATATGGTTGGCGATGGACGTTTCGTATTGACTTGATTCTGAGTGGAATTACTTGGATTGGCCTACTCTTTCTAGCGGGTATGTCAAGTTTCCATTTACAATTCGCAGGATATCGGGCTAATACATCTTGTATAGAAACATTCTCGCCTGCTTTACTCAAGCAACAATCTAGGAGACTGAGAAAGAAGAGTGGATCCGATCGGTATATTGCTCCTCAAGAGTTGAAGTCTGATGCCGCTTTCACTCTCACTCAAACATTCACTCGTCCAATTACCATGCTTCTTTTCGAACCTATCGTCCTTTTTACTGGTATTTTCATTTCACTTGCATGGAGCATGGTATTTTTCTACTTCCAAGCATACCCCATCATCTTCAAGCGTACGTTTTTCAAAGAACTTTTTGACTCTGAGGAAATTCTAAATGTGTGCAGAGACATATCACTTTGATGTTGCTAAGATCTCTCTTACCTATATTCCAAGTAAGTCTCATACCCACTGGCGCCGGAGCAGTTGAACTCAAGCTTATTCTATACAGTGGGCATTGGTGCTGCATCATCCTGTCTTTTCGCCCTCTTCTATGACGCATTCTACGAGAAGTCAAAAAGACTTGGAAAGCGCTGGGCATCTAGCCCTGAATATCATCGACTTCCGCTATCTTGTGTGGCCGGGCCATTGCTAACAATCAGTCTCTTCTGGCTAGCATGGTCAGCAAAGCAATCGATTCATTGGATTGCCCCGGTGTTGTCAGGCTTTGTCTTCGGCATCGGATACCAAACCATTTTCATTTCGCTTCTCACATACGTCACCGATGCATACCGCATCTACTCAGCAAGTGCATTGGCTTCCTCAATGATTTTGCGAAGCATTGCAGGTGCTCTGTTCCCCCTTGCGGCAGACCCTCTCTACGCAAAGTTGGGAGTGTCATGGGGAACTTCGGTTCTTGGATTCGCCAGTCTGAGTTGTGTTCCTATTCCATTCGCATTACTTTATTTTGGACCCTGGATCCGAAAGCAAAGTTCTTTCTGCCAGCGTTTGTTGGAGGAAGATATGCTCAAATCGTCCAGTGGGACCAGAACACCAGCAAATGTATAAATCTTGCTCATTGCGGATTTACGAAGTTATGACTAATTCTCTCTTGCATGGGAACTTGAGTATATGGTTCGAGAGAAATTGCATTGGTTGCATTGGCATTTTCGGGTTGTTTGGAATATTAGTTCTACATTAATCCCTTAATCATTTGGCTCATACTAGTCTTGAGCTATCCCCAAATCGGTTCTAATCGTGTTGTGCTTGTCAGTAACAAGGCTTATGCCATCAATGTAGCTCATCCCTTTTGAGATTCGTCCATCGCAATATCCAAGTATCAGGGTTGTCAGGGGAAGTATCCTGGTACGGGGGCGGGTCGCTTGGATCGCGCTCCCCAGATTTTTTCTCTTCCAATGGCGTATTAAGGGAGGCGTCAGCTTCAAATGGGATATTCGGGCCAAACCCAAATCTAGAATTTGCATCATTTGATAGGAAATCGTCAAAATTAAAATTCTCGAGGAGATCGGGATGATCAACGGCGCTGAAGTCAAGATTGAAGGCAGACTGTATGGTTATGTTAGTATCGATAGCTTTAAAATGATCGACATATTCAATGGCAAGAGCATCGAATAAAGAATAAATTAATCTTCCAATATCGGAAACTTTAGGTATTGAACATACATCCACGGACAATGGATTGTCAGGCTGCACTGGATGCTGAGGGTATTTATTCATCTCAGTCCAATTTCCTGGCGGCATCGATGCTGGCACATACGCGAACTCTGTACCCAGTCTTGCAGCACAGGAGTCGGCTTTCTTGGCCCTTTTTCTCTTCAGAGCTTCTAAAGGGAAATCATTCTGCGGTGGTTCTATCTGGCGTTGCGGCTTTGCAAATTAGTCACAATGGATCTGCAAATCACCTCAAATGTGGTGCATACCGGAGGGATTCCCAGCTGGGAAAAGAGTTGTGATGCTCTGATTCCATGCTTCTGGCTCAGATCAGTCGCCTCGGAATGGTGCAAATTAATGAACCCGTCTTTCAGTCTTCTGTATCGATTTTCATCGAGAAAGTGCTGTGCAGTATCGATATTACCGAGCACAGCCTTTACCATATCATAGTAATGCTCAAGCTCGTCGTTGCTTCTTGGTGCGCCCTGCGCTTTGTATGTGGACTCATTACCATGGGTCTGTACATTCAAGTTGAAAAACTGTATAGACGTGGTCAATTGTTGGAACTTTTTTTCACTCTCAATCTTTTCCACTGTTAGCATCTGCAGAAGTTCGCGTTGCTCTTGAGCAGTATTCATTTCACGTCGACTATTAGATAGTCAATTTACAGAGCTAGAGTATTAAGTAAGGTCTGACCGTACCTGCGTAGTTGTCCAGCATAAATGACGACGTTTAGCATCAAAAGCATTGTGGATTTCAGACGTTCCAGGTTTCCAGCCACGGCGTCCAAACGGGGTTCATTCATGAGAAACCAGATTTTCCGAGTTGCCTTTTCCAGACGAGACTTTGACGAAGAAGGGTCTGGATGCTGTTGTTCGATTTCGCTTTCGAGGTCCTTGAAAACCTTCCTGCATTCTTCCAGAACATCTTGGGCTGTAGCAAAGGCATCTGGGGAATACAAGGAAACCAAATCATCTTGACCCAAGCTGTCACTTAATTGACGAAGTACACTGCAAGTGAGTGCCACGTCATTTGAAAGGCTTCGCAGTGCCTTATTGGCATTCTTGTATTTATGGGCAAAGGTGCATAGTTTTACTGAGAGACGACCCCCCAGCTCGGCGACTTGAAGGGCCGCTGCAATGGTTCCCAAAACCTCAGCCATTAGGAGCCAAGGGTACCTGCATCGCCAAAGAATCCAATTTTTGGGGCAAAGACGGAGGGATAGTTGTGAATTATGCTGATCTTCAGCTTGGCCCCTCTTTGAATCTCGCCCCCACCAAATTGGGCGATGCCAACTACGGAGTCAAGAAAGTACATGCTAACTATCGCGGTACGGGCCGTTTATCAGCGCCCACAAACAGCTATTTAAATCCAGACTCAAGTAGATGATGCATGAATATTTGGGCAATGGCTTTCATAATTTGAAGCTCAAATATATTTTGTACACTTGAATTAATGGATGATATTCCCTTCAAATAGTACGGGATGTACTTCGAATTAGGGTTAGTCATCCCATGGCCCCTCATCTTATCGGCCTAATCGGGGGTTGGCGGGGCAGAAGAATTCTTGCTGTTTCTACGAGGACTACGAGTATCAATTTCGATTGTCCAATTATGTCTATTTAGACATTGCCAATATGAACATAGAAGATACAAGTAAGCTAGGAACTACCAATATACCCCCGCTTGAAGTTAGTCCCAGCGATCAGACAGTCTCCCTTTGGGAACTCTAGAGTACATTCTACTTTACTCATGCTGGGCATAAAGTGTACTGTAATTTTCAATCCTCGGTACAGCACTCTCCACCAATGAAACAGTACAATTACAACTGGTGGCAACCGTTTAGAAACGGCTAGTTCGAAATTTGCAGCAATTTGCGCGGAAGTGGCCCCCCCACCAGAACCGCACCGCAGCAATAAAAATTACTGCTAGATCCTCACTCCCCTCCATCCCCCACCTTTTTCTTACTCCTACACATCTCACCCTTAACCCTACCTTCAAAACATTCACAATGGCCGCTGAGTCTGCTCCCAACACCGTTCCCCGTACGTGATACCGTTCTTCAAATATCTATCGCATTGACTTGTCCTAACTGCTCATTCTAGCCGCGGAGGTTCCCGCCGCCACCAAGCCTGCCGACGAGGAGGAGGACCTTTTCGGTTCTGACTCTGAGGAGGAGGACCCCGCCGTCGTTGCTGAGCGCAAGAAGAACCTGGAGGAGTACAAGGCCAAGAAGGCTGCTAAGGGACCTAAGCCCGCCGCTAAGTCCATGGTCACCCTGGAGGTGAAGCCCTGGGGTATGTTTGATCTTTTTTCTGTTTTTCGGCCTAGGCCTGTCTATACTGTTATCACATGTCCAATACTAACCACTGTTATCTTATAGACGACGAGACCAACCTTGAGGAGCTCGAGGCCAACGTCCGCGCCATCGAGATGGACGGTCTGGTTTGGGGTGCCTCCAAGTTCGTCGACATCGGTTACGGTATCAAGAAGCTCCAGATCAACATTGTCGTCGAGGATGAGAAGGTTTCCACCGATGAGCTCCAGGCTCAGATCGAGGAGGATGAGGACCACGTCCAGTCCACCGACGTCGCCGCTATGCAGAAGATCTAAACTTGGATCATCATATAATATGACCAAACAAAAATACGAATACCAAAGTTCCAATTTATATCTCATTCCATCTCATATCGAAATCAAGTTCGGTCTATAATTTTAAAACCTATGCCTTCTGCGAATTCTTCGCCCGTGCCTCCGCGAAAAATTCTTGGAAATTCTTCGGGTTATAGTCTGGATAGAGCTGTCGAGCATTAAGATACCTCAGAGACTCGGCATTAGCAGGAGTGTTGTCTTGACAGATATATTGGCTGTATGTCCTCTGGGCTGTATGCAGACCGAAGCGTCTCATCAAGCAATCAAGATCTTGAGCAACAGCTTGTTTGGACCTTTCCAAGCTTGCTTCGATCAATTCTCTCGATACCTAGGAACTGGGTGAGTAATCTAAAGATTAGGGGAGGGAAAATGGTAGTTTGATCGTACCTGTTTTGTTTCGACTTTTTCGCCGATAATTTCTTCCCCAATTTGGATAGCCTCCTTCTGGCTAAGGACATCACCATAGGTGTACATGTACCTATTAAGAGTTCGGTCATCTTGGATGATACGTGCCACGAAGCGACCAATATCAGGAACATTGGTAACAATATTAGGAGCCGTCCCATCTCCATAAATTTTAGTGTCTGGCATTAAGTTTGAAAAGTCGATTCCGCCGAATGGAATAATCGGGTACCTGGCTGGATACTCATAACCAACATCAATGACTGTATAAGGAAGACCTATGGATTTGATATCATTGTAGATCTCCTCTCTCTGTTGACAAATTGTCAGTATACTAAAAATTAAATTCCTGAATATCGTTGAGTATATACCTCATCTCGAAGTAGAGTAACACCCTGTGGAGGCGCGATTGTAGAAAAAGCACACGGAACAAATCGTTTGATACCAGCAAGCTTGGCAGGCTGAAGAACTTTCTTCTGCAGAAACAGATCATCTGGTCTAATCGCACTGATTAAAGTATCAAAACCAGTCATAATATATACGAGATTGCTCGAGTCTTCGAGGTCGACCAAGAGCTTTCGGGGCAGCACAGAGTCTGGACTCTCTAGAACCTCAATGTGCCGGTGATGATGACAGTCCATATAGTAATCACTGACAAAGACGATACCATTATTGACCAGACCAACTTACAAAATTGCCGGATTCTACCAGTCCATCCAGGATAGAGAGGGCGGCCGCCCATGAGCAGCACTTTTTGCTTAGTAGTCATTGTAGATGTCGGGAATTGCGAGATTCTGATTCTGTGTAGATTTGTAAAAAATGATATATTCCAGATGGGGGTTCATTCCAATCTTTTATGCAGCTCAGATGGAGTGAGTCAGGGGAATGTCGGTCAGTCGAATTGAATCGAAACCTGAATTGAAATTGACTGACGTACGTGAACATCTGCCGTCCTCAATTTACCCCATAATAATCCCATTAATGACTTGGGGACACACTAGTACTAGTATGTACTATATATAAGGGAAATAGATGTTGAGTTCGCAAAAAGGATGGACATCATAGCGTGGGATGAACTTTCAACACTTCAGTGGGTCATGAATTACTAGTAGTATCCCTTTTACCATCTAGGCCCCTGTTCCAGAAACCCCATATCTAATATGATAACCCCCTATAATACATCAAAACATCAGGAAGAACTATGACTGTCCAGTTCCATACTGCCCCATAATCGAACTTTGCGCTAAAAAGTTCCAATCCGGAAACTCCAACCAATTCAGATCCCAATTATACATATCCAAAACATCATCACGAGCCGAATCGTTAATCCCCATCGGTCCCGCATAATCACCATCAGCCAAAGACTCCGCAGAACCAGAACCAGAGCCAGATACAATTTTCGAATGCCGGATTCTCAGCGCCTTTGCCCGAAGCTGTTTCAACATCGGCCACTTGGGACCTGGGTCCGGCCAGGAGGGGTCACTATCTACTAAGTCAAAATGGCGATTGACGCTGTGCCAGGCATGCTCGGTGTATGAGCTATTCGGGTAGACGCATAAATACCAGAGGATGTAGGTAAGTAGATGGAGTTGGGAATAGGTGGATGTTAGCCAGCGGAAACCGCGGAGCAACTCATCCGTGTATAACTCCAATCCGAGATCCAGGGCTTTCAGGGCTAGGCTGAGTAGTTCGGTTGCAGAGTTTGCGTCGATGGCTGAACAGTCTGTACCTTGTTTTTGCAGGGCTTTTTGATGTATGTGGACCTCTGCTTTTGAGGTTAATACCTGTGCGAGAATTGCACCGTGGCGTTGGATAGGGATATCTGTGTGTGCGTATTGAATGAAGCGGGTATGTAGCCGTTCTTTCATTTCTTCTAGGATTTGAGATGGTTGGATTCCTTCCGATGAGGTACCCGCAGAGCGAGTCAATGGAACCCACATTTTGTGAACCTCGGTGATGATCAAGTTGAACGACATTTCAGTCCAATGTTGCTTAGACTGTACTGGTTCTGTGGATGTTTCGCTTATATTCTGATCGTCGATGTTAGATGGAAACTTTGTGTCGCCATTGTATTCATATTCAGCGGCCAGAATGCCGTGATCCTCGGCCATACGGGCGTCGGTGCAGAATAAAGACCACCAGACTCGTCGGCGGAGCTCACATTCTAAGGGCGATAGTTTAAAGTTTTCTCCGTCCCGATGAAGACCGATAGACTGTGCTGCTCGAATAGCTAAGCCGCGTAGAGTGAAGCCCGCTCGACCACTGTTGCTGTAACGCAAACATGTCTAATCAAGGAACAGCATTAGCTTCCCCCAAAGAATTACTTGTAGGTGATCACTTGCTCATCTTACCAGGTATATTGTCATTGCCTGTAGCGAGCATAACGTAGGTAAATCCAGGAAAGACGAATTATAGATACTCAACTCCATCCCCTGCTGATACCGACGTAGATCCATACGAATCTGCTCATCCGTTGGATCATCGCTCAACAGCGCCGTCGTAGCACTGAAAAGGATGGAAAAAAGAAGACAATGAACATCAGGTCGAGCTGAATCGGGCCGACTTATGGCAGCAAAGATACGCGGCTGTGTTGTGGGGATATGAAGTACTTTTATTACCGGTTCGACACGACCTAGAAATGTCTGCCAGAGTAGTGTTGCTTGATACCGACCTGGGTAAAGAGACTTGAAATCCATTTGCGGTAGAAGTGGATTAGTTATTATGCCGTCTACTTTGAGAGGAGGCGGTTTTCGTGGATCACTGGTCTCCGTACTCGGCGTTCCAATAGCAGATTGTAATTCTTGCTCTTTTTCGAGTACTCGTGACAGAAACGGCTCGTCGATGTAAGCGCCGTCCCTGACAAGAACGCCGTAGCTCCGGTTTGACTCCCCGGACGACCTATTGTTGGATGTATGGATATGATCATGATTTGAAGCTGATGTCGGTACTGATAGAGGAGCAGCTCTAGGAAGCGGAAGCTGTTGCTGCGATCGTGTTTGGGCGGTAGACGAACTTCCAGCTAGAGTCGCGATAGAGCGTTCCAGTTGCTCTAGTCTTGATACAACCTCGGTTACGCTTGCCTTTGGAGCTCTTCTCTTGCCTTTGCGAGGTCCTGGGTATTGACAGGTTTCGCCAAGATTCACGCATCTATTGCATGGTGAATTCTTGTCGCATTTGACCTTGCGCGAGTGGCAACGAAGACAGGATCGTTCCACGTTGTAGCGCCGAATGCTCTCCATTGTATTAGAGCTATCACATTAAGCTCTTTGGCTCAACAAAAGATAATTCGAGACGCAGCTTGTATTTAAAATCATGTAGTTTCAAGAATGAACTTGAACATTTGATATGTTCGTCGGCCTTCGGACGTTCGGACTTTGACAAAGCGGAGTTTCTGCCAATCAGAAGTGATAAGTGGGGCTTAGCTACATACACAGATTAAGATATGGAGTGTACACGGAGTATCAGTAAGAGTTGTTAATAGAATGTCTTTGATGAATGTCTATAACTGGGCAAGGACTCGAAGTGTCAGTTCTAAACCCAAGATTTTGAACAATTACGTGACACGGACCAGTATATAGATAATCTGTACAGAAGATGATGAAAGAATAGAAGAACGCAACGAAATATTGCATACACTGTGGCCCCAATATCCCACAATATAAGCACAAATGTCGCCTTGATAGATCTGAAAAAAGAAAAGAACAAAGTATTAAGAACGCTCCATATTAACCACCATTGAAGTTCCCAAATCGAACACCTTGAAGTCATTCAGTCGCTGAAAATAAAAACACGTAATCACTTTATGAGATCAGGAGATCCCGTACACTCATCCCTTTTCTTTTCTGTGAATCTGATACTGAGTTTTGTCTCTCTGGCTCAGGGTACAAAGTAGTACCGGTAGAGAAATGCTCAGTAATTGAGTCGGCGGTACCCCGACGATCTCGAGTTAGCATGAGCAAGGCAGCCGAAGCTTCATGATCAATACCCTGTAGGTCTTGAATCTTATCCAAAGAGTGATAAGAAGGTCCCAGTGCTGGACTAGGCAATATCGAGGGAGCCTCTGATAATGTGTGAACAGATGGTAGACGAGTGCGTGGGGAAAATGAAGGCGATACATCCGAGATCTGTCCGCTTGGCGGCAATATCTTGGGGGAGGCAGGTTCAGAACAGGAGTAGACGGAGGATTGAGCATTTTGTGGTGATTGATTGGATATCTCCTGTACTCCTTCGGCAGTAAAGTCTGGAGATGGCGGTGATGGTGGCATGGCTGAATGATGTTTGCCGTCTGTCTTGAGATCTTGAATTATTTGTTCCAGATAGTTGACATAGTCGATGCTGGCCTATACTTTGGAGTTAGCATATCACCATTCGCGTTATAGTACAAATCCATGGCCGTATATCGGAACATAGAGTATTGAGCATGGATGAGATTAGCAACATACCTGAAGGATGGCCAACTTGTGCATCTCTTGTCCTCGACAAGCAGGAATCATATCTTTCAAAGTACCGAATTCCTCATTCATCTTCGAGCGCCGTCGTCTCTCGATCAAACTATGCGCTGTCTTCCGAGCGATTTTACGACCCGCTGCACTAGTTGCACTAGGCTTCTTCTTGGATGTTGTCGCCGTTTGGGCAGTTGAATCGGCTGACTGGCTGGTCATCTTTCCATTTTCCTTCGACTTTGCAGGTAGTTTTGAGGTAGTAGGACTCTTTGGCTTCATCTGTATAATCTTGCGAGTTCTCGTCGGTGGTGGAGGCAGATCAAAGTCTTCTAAGGGGCGTTTTGTGCCAGTTCCCGACCGTGAAGTATGATGGGTCTGGTGACGACCGCGAGGTGGTAACTCTGGCGAAGTAGGTGAAGCAGGTTCATACGTGGGATCAGACTGCGAGGAACGACGACTATCGGAATCTTCTTTGGCGGGACTAATGGCTGCAGGAGGCAAGGCAAACACATCAGTGCCCTCTATTGGTTTGTCCTTGACCGAAAACCCGCCCGACATGGCGGGAGTAGGAGGGAATCGTGACCGAGACATGATCTTGGAAGGGAAAGGAAGAAGAACGTTGTACAAAAGGAGGAAAGAGAAGAAGAATGGGAGGAAAGTTCAATAAGTGACCACTGTTGTACTTCCAACCTTCTTATTAAATATGTAGGTCCATTGAAATTCAGAGAGTTACTAGGGGATTATGCTACCTTACATACTGTCGTAAGGTACCTTTTGGGGTTATTGGGACGATGTTCATCGATTGCGGACTCCCCAGTGTCGCGTGCTTGCCCACGAGTCGAAATGGCGAATGCTGATTGGTTGACGAGGGAGCTCGTGCCGCAAGAAGCAACGCGCATTTGCTGGTGGACGGTGGGGTCTGAGCTTATTGTAGCGCAAGTACTCAACAATACATTTGGCAGTGCTAGGATACATTGCCATCCGGGCAGTCCAGCACGTGCACTTCAATTATAGGAAGATTCCATCACATGCGGTCATTCCCAGACAGTTTGAGGTGGTTCTTGTTCCTTAGTCATCTCTATAATAGGATAATCTTGCTGATCGGAGTACTTATCGGAGTACTTATCGGAGTACCATACTTCGGTATATGTACAGAACAAGCAGTTAGGGTTATGATCAAGTGGCAAGATGGAGTCTTGCCTTCCGATATCACCCAGAACAGTGTCGATCTCGGAGTACTTTCTAAAAAAGATCAATTGGATGAAAAAGAGGGACAAAAAAGAGTTGGTAAAATTATACCATCCTAAATCATCATATTGACTATACTAAAATTCGGCAGGTTACAGTCCCGAGAACATCGATATCACACGCTAGAGCGACCCATTCAAAAAAATCTCACACAATTAATCCAAATACTTTTCATCCAAATATAGTACTATCCCTCCACCTCAAATCCCATGGAAATTACTCAAAATCCGATGGGTGACACTTGGAAGAGCACTGCTTGTACGTCTCATCACTGAAAATTGAGTTAGCCCTGACCCAAACAAAAACCCTTTCTCGAACCATGACTCAACTTACCAAGTCTTATCTTCATCCGGCATCGCAATATTGCATGTCTGTGCCTCCAATGAGCACAACTCGTGACAGTGGTTGATATGCTTAACGTGGTTCGGGATGTTCGAGTTCAACGGGATATCAACGTTTTGTACACCATGCGAGGCTTGCGGCTTCTTGCTATTTCCCTTGCTATTGCTACCCTTTCGAGGCTTGGGAGTGCCTGTAGTAAGAGGTACCTTGCCCTTTGTCCCTGTAGTAGTGGCATTGTGGGGAGTCGTGCTGTTGCTGGGAACTTGCACTGAAATTTGGCCGCCGTGGTAAGGCCCAGCAAATCGGGGGAGAACAGCCGCATTGGCGGTCATAGCCAGAAGGCAGAGGCCCAGAACATTGGTGAGTTGCATTTTGTAGGAGAATCAGAAGTTGCAAGGGATGAATGAGTATCCTGGGGGATGAACAGTGTCAAGTTGAAATCTTGATGGAGATGATATAGATGGGAATGGATCTGATGAACCCCTCGGGAGATCGCTTTTATATGAATCTCCCCCTTTCATGAAAGGCCTCTTAGTGGCGGGGGTCAATTCACCGAGTCTAAAAAAAGCCTCTTGGATTGTGAAGTTGCAACCAGACAGGCTTTCTGTATAGTATAAAGCGTGTCGATCCCTAGGTTACCGCATTCCACATTCCAGTCTGAGGCTGCCGCGCTTCCCCGGACGCATTGAGGTACAGCTTCATTGTTGAGGGGGTTGGGAAAGCTTATAGCAGGTTTGTGATTAATTGGGGCTTGCACTATCCTGCCAGAGACGAATGGTATAAGCCAAGGAATGGAATCATGATGCAGAGATAGGTCATGGTCGAGAAGTCAAGCCAAGTGCGCGCAGCTGCGAGTTCACATTCCTCAGCTCAAATGCTGTCAAAGCGCCCTATCACGGCGATTACGAAGTATTTAGGAATATCTTGGCTTTTCACTGTGTAGTCAGTGCACAAGATGAAGGTGGAACCCCTTGAATATGACAGACACCCGGGCCAACGATGCAATGCGCTAAGGTAAGTAGTAGGCTAACTTCGTAGGACCTTTGCCAAACTAGAAGCAAAAGAGTCGTTAATGTTACTTGTACCATTTTGATTTCAATAAAATTCAAGGCCCTAGTATGGAATAAACCCCAATTCTCGCCTGGTGTATGCAATTATCGTACATTTGATTTGGACTTCAAATGGTGAACCCAACTATCAAGCATTATACCCCCCAATAGATTGCGCAAGTTATATCACCGCTATTCTAAGCGGCAACACCATCAAAAGCATACCAGTGAAACTCAGGGTAGACCTCCCTATTCAATACCGCCAGCGTCCACGCATGAACACAATTATGCATGTTCCAAGACTGGGAACCCGCACTATCCTTCGGCATCGCGGGATCCAAGAAGCAGAACTCAGCTACAATCTCCATCAAATGTTGAATTCTTCTGTCAGACGTTTTCATCCGGTGCTGCCAACTACCCTCCAGATCTTCATTACTCGGCTTGATGAGTTCATGTCGGATTTTCTTATTATCAAAGTAAGCCAACCACCCTAGTAATTTGGCCGCTTCTGGCGAGCTTGATTTCAATCGGGCAAATGCTGAGTTCCACGCTGTATGGAGTGATTTACCATATTCTGGTAATCTGATGTAGTTATAGGTGTTGAAGATCCAATGGTCCTTATACTCGCTGAGGTAGTGCTGGAATGTGCATTTATTTCGCTTGATGTAGACGCCGGCCGTGGCCAACGCGAGTGGAAGACCGCCGATTCTCTTCACGAGTTCTTTTGCGGCGGGATCTAGACTGCTTTTAGTTCGGCTTCCCGCTAAATGTTGGAATCTTTCATACCTTCAAGGGTGTTTCCTCGCTCTGATCGGGCCGCTAAGACTCTAAGACTACCCTGTTCGTCCAATGGTCCTATAGGAAAAGAGTGACCAGATACAGTGGCTGGTGATTGAGTAGTAATCATAATTGTTCCGTGTGTGCCTCCGGGGCAGTAATGGCTGATACTGAATTGATCAGGGTCATCGTATCCATCGAATATCAATAGCCATCCTCTATTCTTTGCGTCGGACAACCATCGAAGAGTATGCTGTACAGCATCCTCACTGTCCGGCATGTTTTTAAATACTCTTTTCGCGATCTTCTTGAAACTTTTTTTCAACTTTGGCTCAGATGAAGCATCAAGTAGAATGGCCGAGTCATATTTTGGATCCGAGCGTTCGCAATGAAGTTTTGCATATGCAATGCACAGTTGTGTCTTTCCCATACCCGCCTTGCCGCCAATGACTAGACGTTGTTGTTTCACGGGATTTTGAGTGGGGATCAAATGTTGTGTTAACTCCGCGAGATCAAGTTCACGACCCTGGAAATACTCCGGTGCAATGCAAACTGTTTGACTCAGGTCCATTCCTAAAGGGCGATGGAAGCTGAAATCGAGCTCGGGCTGGTTCACTGAACAAGTTGAATCGTCAGCGCTCGTCATGTCTTTCCAATTTTTATAATGAGTCTCGCTATGTACGATGGTATCATCAGGCAAATATTTTTTATCAATACTCACCGTAGGTATATTGCTGAATTCCACCAATGTTTTGTTGTCCGTAGATGTTGTTCTGGAGTCCATACGCCTGGTTCACATGTCGTACTTGGACTTCACTGCCGCTATCGAAGTACTTGGGAATGTTCTTTTGTCTTTCTGACCCGTACTCCGATCTTGTCGAATGGATTAAATTGCTCTTTGCTGAGCATTCGAAATTCTCATAGCTATCGATATCATCACTCATATCGTCGGGTCCAAGAGTGTAACATCTGCGATGGTTGATCTCTCTCGGGATCATCCTAGTTATGACTTCGCGCAACGCGTGAGACTTTTTATCGCAAGCATCGAACTTTTTGATTAAATCATCGTAAATATGGCTTGGCAGTGAATCATGGGCGACTCCTGGAGTAGTGCTCTTTTGCTTGCAAGGCGTTTCACGGGGTATGACCATCGAGCCATCAAGTGTTCCCCAAAGATTTCCGGCCACTTTGAGATAGTCAAAAGCTCGCTGGTAGTTTTGAAGTGATTGATCAAGGATCGTGGCGACTGTAGAAAATACACCAGTATTCTCGATTCCTGGCATATTTGTCGACACAGAGACTAACTCTTGTAATACTTATCACAAGAGTGAAAGAGTATGAGGTTGGAGATAGCTCAAAGGAATGGTGAAATTCAACCATTTCGCAGACCATGCGGACACCCTAAGTTATAACTCATGGTCAGTCGTCATACGCAACCCAATCATCAAATACGATATTGTTTTGATCCAGCAACACGGTCTGACTATCAGCGCTAATTGTGACGAATTGTCCTAAACTGGTTTATAGTGCTGATCTTACCTGGTTGCGGTCTCATTCGACCAATCATCGCGGGGCTTATAACGCGCGCTTAGACAATACAAGGATTATTTTTAGGATGATCCACAGTCTGCATGACAATCATTCAGGCTGTCACTGTGAAGACAAATTATGGGGCGACCATCTGCATGAAATTTAGTCCAGACCGGATTCTAGCAGGATTGACAACTTCTATTTGGCGTACGGAGTATCCAATTGGAGGCTCTCTCGTCTCTTATCACTCACACAATGCTTCTCATTACAATACCCGGGTCGTAATTTGCGAATATCAAAATGTTTATAGTCGTTCAAACATCTATGTCATCAATTCTCTAGTCATAAATCTCTAACCAAAAAGCTTGTCAATGATGACCTGGCCAAAGTCGGACTCGTTCGGCGATTGGTCCATCCGATAGACACGGTTACCAGCGCGGGCACTCAACCAATGTCCATGATCATTCGAACTCTCCTCATCGCCGTCAATGCGGTGGCGGTTACGACGATCCACTACACACATACCACGAGTCCATTGACCAAGGGTCTCGATTCGGATGTCTTCCGGGGAGTTGGGCGCAGGAGCCCATCGTGGATCCTCGGATGTCAAAGCATACCAGACACAAACAGGGTCGTGCAAGCTTAATTGAGCATCATCACCGACGTGACCAGGGTGCAGAAGTTCCAGAGTACGGAAAGTGTGTCCCATGAAGGCATTGACCCATTCTGCGAGAGGAGAGCCCTTTTCAAGCAGTGGGGTGACTGCGGTGCGGAACTGACCACGGGAGATGTTATGACGCAGAGTAATGTCTAAGGAGAAGAGGCGCAGGGTCAATTGCTTGCTCAGTTTAGCAGGGTAAGCGGGCAGCTGTGAAATTGTTGAAGGGGGCAGAGTTGAGTTCGGGTTAGGTGATGTGAGAGCGTAGATCCGGGCAGCGGCAAAGGCGTCCGCGTAAGCGTTGAACTCGCCCATTGGAGTCACCTATAGATTGTGGTTGGTCAATTCTGAACGGATATAAACAAGGCTGTGGGTGGTAGAAATTTGCTATAGGCTAAACCACATACATTACCAGGCTCATTCACGGCACCACCCATCACAACTACCTCCTTCACGCGGAGGAAAGTCTCTGGGTCTTCGGCAGCTGCAAGTGCCAGATTGGTGAGGGGACCGACAGCCACTAAAGTGACTGAGTCGGGCTCATTCTCGCGCAGTGCTCGAAGAATCTCCTTATGCGCAGGAAGCTTGGATGGAATGAAAGACTGGTCCCCGTCTCTAGGGCCCGCGTTGACGGTCTCAATTCCATGGGAATCGCGGACAGGGTCAAAGAGATGCGCCCACTCATGGTTTGGGGTGAGATGCGGGTGCTGTATGGTAAAAATCAGTACACTTCATTCTCTTGCGGGGGCAAATATGTGGTTGCATCTGAACATACGCTAGCATGGATACCTCCGAGTCCATCGGTGCCATCTGCGGGGTAGTTAGTTAGTACATAATACGTTTGAGAGGGGAAAGAATGGAAGACCAAAACGTACGAAAGTAGTCCGCCAACATCTTCTGATCCTCAAGAGGATCTTTGGCACCAACAGCAACTATAGGGCGGGAGGCGCGCATGGCACCGAAACCTTCGGGGAGCCCATTCTCGCGACGCCACTGGGTCTCGCGTTCGAGGATATGGAACATGGACACCACATTGCGAAGGCAGCTATTTTTCATAATCAGAATCTTGTTAAACCGGTGGAAAACAATAGACGGATGCTCACTTTTCAACTTCGATATTACCAAAGGTCAAAGAAATCAGCAAAATTTCGACTTCCTCTGGCTTGGCAGACAAAGCCAGCAGCAGAGCGAGAATGTCGTCAATACCCTGTACGAATAAACATCAGATCAAATCTAGCCAGGTTCAGAATATTCTAGACTAGTAAATACCCACAGGATCGGTATCGATGATAACCTTCTTTGCCATTGTGAAGGTGGATTGGATATATGTAGAAAAGTGGAAAAGGAAGTGCAAATGGAAAACTTGGAAGTTGATATGATATGATATAAAAAGTGCCTGACTAACAACAATCCCAGTGGTCGCGGGTTGGCCCGGCCCTCTCATCCGCTTCATCTCTCTCCGTGAATATCCCCAGATATCTTCTACTATGTATACTCTTACATAGTACAGTTAACTACTACTGTCCAGTATACACGGACTGATTATGATTCGCCACGAATGACCGGCTTTACTTTCCGGGCCCCTCGTGGCGGGCGTGAGGGCCGTCTGTAAGGGATGCCGAATCCCTGCCGGATCGACGGCCATCTTCAACCACTCAGCCTAGACCCTGACCAGACGGGTCTTTGTCCTTGCGACAGTGTACATAAACACATATCCAAGGTACTCCGTATTTGACACTAGTCAAGAAGGGAGTCCCACTGGGGAGGACAAGGTGGAAATGAGACGTGGAGGAGACGTGGCCTGTTCGCGCGACCATCTCTCTCCACTGGAGAAGCCATTCGATTCGGAGTTACCGTAAGGTGATTACCGTAAGTTAAGACATTATAAGGAGTAACTACAGAGTTACAAGTACACACTGTACATAGTAGCTTTGTAGCAATCCTCGAAAATAATAAACAAATACAGACACAAGATAGAATTTAGAGTATTATAATTGGCCACACAGACCGTTGAAATCGTTTTTTGTGCTACACAGACTAACTCGAAGACACTTCGTACTGTATAAATATCAGAGCAGGCAGACTTGTGGATGGTGTGTCCGTACTGTAATACCCGCGTATTGTATTGTACCAGCGAAAAGGACACCTGGGAATCTCTCCTTCTTCCTCTTCTCCTGTCTCTTTTGTCGTTCCTTTTGACGAGGCCTCTTTTTTGTTTTTCTTTTCCTTCGTTTAACCCCCCTTTTCTCATTCCATGCCAACTTTTGAGATCGTCTGATCTCACGTTGTCCTACCTCGCCTCTTCACCCTCTTCCTCCTCCCATCCCCCGTCCGAGCGCAAATCAACCCCCCCAATTGCGCACCTTCGGACCCGACACTCCTCAACCACGCATCATCCCATTGTTACCACCCGTGGTTGTGGTTGTGATTGCTGTGATCGCACCAACTTTTCGGCTCTCTGCTTGAGCTACCAAAATTCGGATCACCTTGAATTCGGTCAATTTCCTTTTGAGAATCGGCTGACATCGATGCGTGGGCTAGCCCTCTGAAAAACCGCATTCTTCCTCGTTCTACTTTTCTTTCTTTTCTCCGGTGACAAGAGTACGACGAACTCATTCTACAGCTCCGTTGTATTGTGCGCGTGACCTATTGTTCTCTTGTGAACTCAATTCGCCCCCAATTCACCAATTCCACAACTTTAACCCTTTTGCCTTCGAACGGCCACTCGTTACTAGAGTATGTCCCGAACACACCTGTGGGTCAAAAAATCTGGAGCGTTGGAAGAAATAGGACGAAAAGAAAGCTAACTCTTGCCTTGATATAGCTCAATGACCATGAATCCCTATCTTAGCTGGGCCATCCTGCTGGTCGTGGCCGGTGGACTCGGGTGGTACTACACCAATGGCGCCGCCCCGAAAGCCAAGGCTCCCGTACAGCAGATTCTCGAAAAAGCCCAGCCGGTACCTAAGAAGCCTAAGCGAAAGACCAAAGCTCCCGAAGCTGCTTCGACCAAAAAGCCCGAGCTGAAGACTGTTGTCTCTCCCCCAACCACCGAGGATGAGCAGCCCGAGGCGGAGATCGACCCCCGCGAGATGGCCCGTCGCCAGACTGCCATCAAGAATGGCATCCCCCAGACCACCACCTCCAAGAACAAGAAGAAGAAGCAGCAGCAAAAGAAGGCTGCTCAGCTTGACGTTGGCTCTCACGCCTCTTCCACTACTGGTGCCGAGGCCGATGATGATCTTTCTCCGGCCGTCTCTCCCCAGGTTAACGCTACTGTTCCCTCCGCTGGCGATATCGATGACATGCTTGAGACCCCGACATCTGCTGCCAACGCCAAGGTGCTTCGTGTGACTGGTGACCTTCCCGCCCAGCCCGAGAAGAAGAACAAGAAGGAGCCAGTGCCTGAGAAGGGCAAGAAAGCGCGTAACCACCAGCGCAAGAATGAAGAGCGCAAGGAACAGGCACGCCTCGATGAGCTGGAACGCCAGAAGAAGCTGGAGCAGCACCGCCGGAACATCCCTGAGCGTGAAGCCGCTTGGGCTCAGTCCCACGCCAACAACGCCTGGGAGAATAAGAAGGCGACTAACGGTACCTCCAAGCCCGCTGCCGCCGCTCCCGCTCCTGTTCCCGCTGCCAACGTGCAGCTTCTGGATACCTTTGAGCCTGCTACTACCAGCGAGTGGGAGCAGGGTCTTCCCACTGAGGAGGTTCAAGAGCAGATGGCCAAGGCGGCCGATGCCGATCAAGCATGGACCCAGGTCAAGACCAAGAAGGGCGGCAATAAGAAGGAGAACAAGAAGGTCAACAAGACTGACGAGAGTGTCAGCGAGACCAGTGCCTCCGAGACCAAGCCTGCCCCCATCACCTCCGCTCCAGCTCCCGTTAAGCCTCGCGTTACAATCACTCCGACTTACCTGCCTGACCTTCGCGAGAAGGGCCACCCTCTGGACTCGGACTGGGCCGCATGATTCAATCACTGAGAGATTTTCCATTTTCATCTCATTGATGCCTCCCTTCTATGCCAAACCTCCATATTTTCATCCGTGACCTGTATTTATTATCTCCCTCTTGATTTGGCTTTGGCGTTTCGGGCGTGTCCCTATAATACCAGCATCCTTCCCTCTGTCCCACAGGGAGAAGAGACAGCGCGCGCAAAATGCGGACTTGATCCCCCATGGAGGGAATTGAGGATCGCGAGAAACAAAACCCATTTGGGCCCGTGTTTGTAGCTCAAACGTGTACTTTTTTTTAAAGTTTTCTTTTCTTTTTTTTTATGTGTCTCTTTCGAATCCCAATGGAAAGCATTGAGCAAGACAGCATTGTTGTTTCCGTAGTCTAAATGCACGACTACTGCTACCACCATTACTACTGCTATTACTACCACTAACAGTACGATTCTATGTAGAACATCAATCCCCCCACTTAGGCCTCCCAAAATTGAACCTTTCCATCCCTTTAAATAATAGACATAATATAAATATATACACTAATAAAAAAAATCAAATACTTCTTGTGTTGGTCCGTTCCAGGGTGAACACGATTGTCGTCACTCGACCCAAAGTAGACTAGCGTCGAGTTCCGGGCAGCGTGGCCTGAAGAAGACCGCTTTGTATGGCTGGCTCCACTCACTATTTACTCCCTCCATCTCTCTCTCTCTCTCCCTCTCTACTCTTCAACCTCGAATTCCTTCATTCTTAATTTCCTTCTTCTATTTCACTCTCGTCCGTCATGGCCCAAATCCGTGGCACAGCGGGCTATAACCTCGGCCACCAGAACCCCTTCGGTGGTCCTGGCAGCGCAGATGCTGCCAGCGATCCTAGCCCGCTCGATGCGATTCGCGAGCAAACCAGCAAGATCGAAGATTGGCTAGATACCATGGCCGACCCTGTGAAGCCGTACGTCCTACTCCAATCTATTGAAAATCGACTTGTTATTTCGCTGGGTAGCTTCTAGCTATATGTCCACGAAACAAGTTTCCTCTTCTCTCCGCGTCCCCAAGGGCCCCCAAATCACACCCAAAACAAGGGATCTTCAAGGCATGCACTGACACGGTGTTCACTTTTGGCACTCCTACAGACACCTTCCCGCCATCGGTCGTTTTCTCATCGTCGTGACTTTCCTCGAGGACTCTCTGCGCATGCTTACACAATGGAGCGATCAGCTTGTCTACCTACATGACTTCCGCGGCAGTAAGAATACCCTCAAACACAGCTTCCCCTCTCCGCACCCACCAACCGAGGAAGGGCAACCACATTCAACACCACAAGTCCACCTCAAATCAGCATTCACATGTGTCAATTCGACCACTCACAATGTGAACTACTCTGACTAAATCTTTTTTTTTTAGTTCCGTGGGGTATCACACACATCTTCCTGATCGTCAATATGATCGCCATGTGCGTCTGTTCCACTCTGGTGATCGCCCGCAAGCGCACCGAGTACGCTGTCGCCGGTTTATTGGCCGTGGTTGTCTCGCAAGGCCTGGGATATGGTCTGATTTTCGATTTGAACTTCTTCCTTCGTAACTTGAGTGTCGTCGGTGGTCTGCTCATGGTACTGTCCGACTCGTGGGTTCGCAAGAAGTTTGTCCCTGCCGGTCTGCCCCAGCTTGACGAGAAGGACCGCAAGATGTACGTGCAGTTCGCCGGTCGTGTTCTTCTCATCTTCCTCTTCGTTGGATTCGTCTTCGCTGGCGCATGGAGCTTCTGGCGTGTCGTTGTTAGTGGATTTGGTCTCATCGCTTGTGTCATGGTCGTTGTTGGCTTCAAGGCTAAGTGGAGTGCTATCATCTTGGTTGTTCTGCTGAGTGTGTTCAATGTATTGGTGAACAACTTCTGGACAGTATGTTTTGCGCACTTCTGCTTTCGAGCAATCCCTTGATGGGTGTTTAATTGGTTCAATTGACTGACGTCTCTATTAGCTTCACCCCCACCACCCGCACAAGGACTTTGCCAAGTACGACTTCTTCCAGATTCTGTCTATTGTGTATGTTCATTCTTTCACTTCCCCTTCTGCCTTCCTGCATTCACTAACGAGAACTAGCGGCGGTCTACTTCTCCTTGTCAACATGGGTCCTGGTCAATTGAGCATGGACGAGAAGAAGAAGGTCTACTAGAGGAAAGTCAAGCAAGACGGCCTGCTCTTCTATATACCCAATGGCTTCAACAACCAATCATCAAGCATGGTGATAGGAAAAGACAGATTTTCGGAGGAACACTACTGGGTCGAATCACCACTCCAGGCCCTACCCTCCTTTCTCTCTTTTCTTCTTTCTATATCACATTCCCGAATTCCTACGAGAATGCATCTAGAAAGTCCCTTATCCCTTGCCAATTCAATCGACTGGTTTGAAATTGTTGAGACTAGCCAATCTCACGCACACCCGTCTTGGTTTTCCTTTAGACTGTTCCTATTCCTCTCGCACCAACTTTAAATTTCCCTTCCTCGTCTTATCTCCCAATCTTCTACATGCCTTGAAGGATATCGAAATCCTGTTTCCCGGCCTCTCTGGTTCTCTTTTTTCTTCAAATGTTTTCTTTTTTTTTTACTGCTCAGACAAAAGATATGTATGTGCATGCAATGATTTCAAGGGCTTTTTTATCTTATACTATCACGAATGACAAGTGCATTGGAGTCATGATTAAACCTCATTTTTTGTTCCGATATCTGTAAATTAATCTTACTTCGAGAACCTCGACCGAATTTCAGACTTGGGAGTCTGAAATTCGGGCCAAGAGGTTTTGATCTGAAATTATCTAGTAAGGTAGTCCACTAGGTCTAAACAGCTGTTCATATTGCCTCTCTTTCTACCTAGAAGTGGCTAGGTAGCCACTGAGAATACTATCTACCTAGGTAGTTGCCTAGTAGGCAGTGTTATTGGTGTGGCACTCGAATTCTGATGTCCCAGTGTACCTACACTGTATATATAGTTACCTATATATAGCTAGGTAGGTATATATATTGGATAGCTGCATCAGCAACTTAAGGTGTTTAGGGTCAAATGATATACCATTGTATTTCTTGAGGCACTACTTCTTATACTATAAGAGGTAGTATCTGACTCGGAATGAAGATTTTAAAGAACTGGTGTTCTTATAGAGGATATATATTTATAGAACCCGACGAAAACTTCACCTAATACTTACACTTTATATTAACACGGCATTTAATTTAGAATTTGATACACTACTATTATATAGTCGGGAGACATACTGAATGAAAAGAATTAGATGCAAAGAACCATCATGCTATGTATGCGCTATGTATGTAAACTTGAACGGTGGATTATTATGTTACAAGAAAGGAAAAAAGGGTTGTAAGGATAGTCAAAGGTGGTGAGAAGGGCAAAATAAAGCAAACACGAGAAGAAAGAATTCGGAGGATCTTGCTTGGTGATCCAGCCAGTGCTTTAAAGGAGAGGAAAGTTAAGGAAGGTATTGTAGGATAGTGGCAAGGAATGATGTGGATATGTCTCTGGAGTATGGCTTCGTGGTGAAGCCGAAAGGTAAATGGCTTTGCTGGTAAATCGATCGCTGTTGAGGGGGACTCATTTTTGGACCAGCCATACTCTGCATTCCCTGTAAGTTGAAGTTGAAAGTTGAAAAAATGTCGCGGGGTGATGGATGAAGGGCGACTTTGAAGAAGAAACGGTGAAGAACGCTTGCTGCGCTTTTTTGCTCCAAACGCCTGAGTTCGAAAATAAAGTGGGCGCGAAAAAAAAAAGATTGTTGAAAGAGGTGAAATCAGGCAGACGAGGTTGTAGAAGTGATGTTTTCGGTGGTAAAGGTCAAGGGTTGGTAAGATAAAGGCCGTTAAATGTCCATGCTCCAGCGCCACGGGCGAATGCGTTCCAGTTCACCAAGTCCAACTTCATCGCGAGCGTCGTCGTTGATTTCTAATTGCAAGCACTGAAACTTTGGTTTCTCCCCGCGTTGCAGGGTGGAGAGCGTCTTGGAAATCTGCGGGCGAGCGTACACTTTTTCGCTGCCCTCTGTAGACTTAGAGCCTGGTCGAGTGGCAGGGGTGTCTGGATATCTCCATGAGGCGCTGAGGGACTGATCGTCGGAATTGGCTAGAGAGGACATGGAATCCGCTCGGGAAAAGGGGGGCTCATCTAGTTCCTCGCTGCTTTTCGAATGACCCCGGACACGAGATGCAGACGGCCGGCGCGGTAATTGCTGCTCGACACTCTCATCTAGAGTTCCATCGACAGTTCCCGACAGTTGTGAGTCGATGGTTAAGCCGTTCCGAGGAACCCGAGAGGTACGGTCACAGGCAAAGCCACCACCAACACTGTCGCGAGGGGAGGTTGAGAATCGTTCCTTTCCGGCCATTACTTTCGCACTGGGTGGTGGTTGGAGCATCCATCTAGTATCAGCACGGCTGATTGGCCCACTTACAATGGGAGGATGAAGGTCGTTGATAGGGGGAGCACGGGGCATATAGTATTTGGAGGGTTCTTCTTGAATAGCACGACCACGTCCTGAGAAGCCAATGGACGACCCGCGTACTTCCTGGCCCCAGTCCTGTCCCCAGAGAGGTTCATCTTCCCGTTGATATCGCTTCCATCGCTCAGCAATCGGGTGCATCAAACCCCCACTTTTGTCCTTTTTCAATTGCGAGCTCTGATCCGTATTCCAGCTATCGGTTCGAGGAATATTACGATGTCGTCGAGCTGGAGGTCCGGGACCTAAAGTGATTTCTTCATCCCATCCTTGATTCGTACTGAACGGAGTCGGTTGCGGGAAAGGACGGGGTTGGTCGGTCACGATCTCAAGGTCGCCTTTTTCCTTTAGACGTTGGGTTCGTATGGCATCCTTCTTGCGCTTTCGACGATCAATACTCTGGGCGCAGGGGGTACAGGTGGCATAGTAGAAGACCGCCGACTGCGCACCCCGATAGAGCCACATGGCCGACGTGGGGAATTGTAGCCTGGTTATTTTTTTTTTCCTTCTTTCTTTCTTCTCTTTATTTCTTTTCCCTCAGAATTTCTCCTAGATTTTTAAAGAATTTCTACCGCACGCTCACGAGGGGCTGAAAGCGCGGGAGGACAACAGAGTCTGACCCGATATTGGTTGAGTGTTCCGTGATGGTAGAATCCACATGAAGGGCTGGTGTGGAGGCGGGCGCGGATCAGGGGTAAAAAGAGACAACGGAGATAGAAGACCGGAGGATAGAGAAAGCCCAACGACCAGCGAAGGGAGAGTTGGAAGTGTAGGAAGTGTAGGAAAAGGAGAAAAAGAGAGGAAGAGAGAGGATGAAACACGGTGAAGGTTGAAACGGGGAGGGAAAAAGGTTGGTCAGGAGGTTTGAGGGGGGAAAATGGGGCGGCAGAGGAAAGTCTCCCTTTCTGTTTCTGCCTTGGGGCTTATTTTACATTCTACATTCTCTGTACTTTGGATGCATTTTATTATATTCCGATTTGTTTAATTAATTAATTCACTATGTATGTATGCAGAATTGCTGGACCTCTCACATTCTCATTGTTTCCTGCATACTTCAACGCTGACCGTCTCTTATTTACAGCCTATTGAGTACTCCATACTAATTCATTAATTTATCCCAAATTACTAGAGTTACCGCGCCAAGAAACGACAGCACGCTATTGTACGATGCGATCGGGCAACCAGGCAGTACAAGTCTAGGTAGAGGAAGTCCGGATCTCAATCCCTGGATCCTTGTTCAAGTATGACAATAGGTAATTCTCATCCCTGTCAAACCCTGTCTGGTCTTGTACGGAGTAGTGGTGATTGTATTTGATTCCATTTCCATCGTGGCTGTGAACCTGCGCGAACAACAATATCCCCCCAGTCAGGGCAAGGTTTGCCGTGCCGAGTCAAAAGAATTGAAAATGCAAGATAGTATCGGTGTACTTCGTATCATGATGCAAAGAAGAAAGAAAAGACAAAAGAGAATCCTTGCCCCGCACCGAGCCAAGAAAATATTGTAATGTAAAAGATCAATGTTTCTTTTCCTCTCCCCAATCCCCCTAGCCCCGCGGTCCATCTGGGCGTGTCTCTTAAGTATGCGACGGCGATCCCCGTGCGGCCAACCGCGACATGGCCGAGCTTTATACAACACAACAGACAATCCCCGCATGTGAGGTCGACATCGCTCGCGCATGATTGCATCATTGAGAAAGGCAAGGGAGCATTGTCCTGCATATCAATTGCCCAATGGGAGGAGATCATCGAACAGTCGATTGATTGCCAATGCTTGACCGGGCTGGGACTGACTGGGCAATGCCTTCGGGCGAGCACGAGCCTAGTCTGATCATAGGCCATATTCTCAACTTGCGTTCTTAGAATATCACCGACATGGATTGTGCTGTTCAAATGTATTTGGTACGAATTGTCGTCGTCTCTTCAACCTCCCATATGCAAAATCAACAGACAAAAGAAAAATAAAGAAAAGGACAAGGATCGAAGTAGTAATTCCCCAGAACACCAACGCCGAGAACTCTCCATAGAAAAGTGATTTTTAAAAGAAAAAAAAGAAAAGGTGCTGCCCTATACAGAACCTGGCTCATGCATTTTTCGTGTCGCGGATAACCTCACCCTTCACCTTAGTCCAGTCAATATCTCCGTCAATCTTCTCGTCTATTTCGCCGCAGACAACCACATTATCACCTCGAATCAAGTAGAGTCCATGCTCGACCTGCGAAGATGGCTCGTCGTCTTCTGGGGTTCGAATAATGCGCTCCACCGTCTCGGTCAGGACGAGGTTGGTCAATTGGTCCGTTGAAAGAAGTGTTCCGAGAAGTGTGCGGCCATCCACAGTTAGGATGAGAACTTTCTCTATAGTAGTGGAAAGGGCATTAGCAATTTATTCAAGCAAGTATTCTGGATAAGCTTAGAGCTCGAAACTCACTGTTGATGTATGGTTGTAGAGACATGCTGGGCGACAGTTCGCACTGGAGTATTGATAAATCGCGCTAGTATTTCCCCACTAAATCTCAAGCCCTTGAAATATAAACCGACGTAACGACTGGGCCGGTCCAGTTGTTGCGGATAAAAGTTCCTTTCACAATTTCTCGCGCAACGTTGTTATTGCCTTGACCCTTGAGATCTAGACTGTCAGGTATCGATTGGAGGTTGGTGATACGAATAGGAACTTGAATGTCTCTCCTTATTCTATGTGGGAGATTTGTCGGAGCTGACAGGTCGAGATCAGCACTTCGTCGTCAAGCAACGCGGATGAGAGCTCAATGAAAGCTCTCAGGTCACTTGAGATATTCGACGGGCGTTCGGTGAATGGACGGTCGAACAATATAATTGTCAATAATATCCGCAATAAAAGCCACACAGCTGCAGCCGAAACGAAGTTCAAGGTTCAATTGCTGATGTTCGCGTGGGATAATCTTCGGTCTTGAAGTCTGCGCGGGTTTGCATCGATTGATGTTGATCACGTGCGTAGAGCTAGGATAAGCTCGAGAACCACGACATTTCACAATACATAGTTAATATGTATCATTTCAAAATTCACGAGTAATTCAAGCCAATTTCCATTTACACATGTGACGAATCTATTGAAACTTCAATTTCAGCAATGTCAACTACCTAGTTGGGTACTAAATAATATGGCAGACTCCGAGTGTTGTTCAATGTATATCTTATATCTATGGGGAGGCTTATTTGAAGGTGTCCTTCATCCCTACTCCGAAGCCAACTAACAATAGACGGATGAAATATGTATAATTTATGTAGATTCGCTATTTATGCACAATATCGCCTGCAATTTCCTGTGCACTCGCATCAGCCACTCAACGCACTCAGATTTAAAGGTACACTGCTGCCTCTTCCAGCTCGGTATCTGCGCTCGCCGCCGGTAAAAGGCCGGGGTTTGGAGAGCAATCCATCGCTTTGGAACTTAAATCGAGGATCTTCTATTCGAACCGAGCCTTGTGTCGAAGGAGCTCGCGAATTATAAGCTTGGGATGATCCACCGTTCGTTAGGGTATAAGCACTGGGATCTAGAGTAACATGTGGCTCTTGAGAAGGAGGATGCGAGGGAACAGGTGATGGTCGTGATGGCGGTTCAATTGAAGGCGCAGCCGGAGGCGAGGTAGGCGGAGGCGGAGGTGGAGCTGCTGGAGCGGCTGCTGGAGGAGGTGGTGGAGCGGAGGAAGGACTGGAAGTACCAAGTGCGGCGCGAGCGGCTTGAGCAGCAATTGATGGTGCACCACCAGGAGGTGGAGGTGGAGGTGGAGGAGTCGGTCGTCCAGGGGCCGCTGGCGGAGGGGGAGGAGCCCGGCCAGAAGGAGCAGATGGAGGAGGGGGAGGCGCTGGACTGGATGATGCGGGAGGAGGTGGTGGAGGACCAGAAGGCTTTCGAGATGCTGGTGGTGGCGGGGCTGGCGGAGCCCTGAGGCCTCCAGGAGGTACTGGAGGGGCTCGTGGAGGAGGAGCTTCTGGAGCAGTCTTTGTAGATGCTGCTGTGACAGTAGATGATGGTCTGGATGCAGGTCGTGGTGGAGGTTTCTTCAAACCGGCGACTAGCGGATTCACCGGGGGATCTGCTGAAGGTGGTGGAGGTGGAGGTCGTCCCCCAGGAAGCTTTGGGGCTGCTGGAGGTCGAGGAGGTGCAGCAACAGGTGGTCGCGTGCTTTCCGAGTCAGATTTGTATGAAGAATCATCTCGATTGGCACCAGTATCAACACCTCCACGGCTGCGTAGTTTTGGCATTCCTCCAGCAAAAAGGCCCCCGAGTTGGGCTGCTGGTGACGCTGACGCCCCATCCGATCCCGATACTCCTTCACTGTTGCTTCGTAATCTATTGGCGGCAGCTGGTGACGGTACGGGAGGCGCAAGCCCAGCCGGAGGCTTCATGGCTCCAGGGACTGGTGGTGCAGCACCAACAGGGGGTCCCCCAGAACTCCCCCCAGACTTTGTAAGTTGAGGTGCTGATCGATCATTGGTAACCGCCTTCTTCAACTTTGTACCTTTGTGAATATCAGATAAGAGTGCGCCCTGTAAAGAGAATCAGTTCGTTGCTTGTCCTTGGAGGCACCGAGTGTTATATATATTCAGACAGATCGTGTTTAAACAACAAAGATCACATACCCTATCTTTGACTTCTCCTTTACTTGGGCGATTAGGTAGGTTTCCTGGAGGAGGAGGGGGAGGGCCACCAAAACCCCCAGGCGGCGGCGGCGGAGGGGGAGGAGGGGGAGGAGGCATTTTGACGAGATTGTTGGAAGCGGCCAAGAAGAAGATGAGGAGTATCTACTGCTTCATGAATAGAAGAATGGGGTATCAAGAGGTAGGACTCCTTGACCAGAAGGAGGTGCAAGGCAGAAAGAAACTAAGACGTCAGAGGACGATGGGGGCTGTGGACTTGTCCTCGCCGGGGCCAAAGTCTCCGCCTTTTTGGAACTTCCCTTCCGCTCTTCCAGAAAAAGGGTCGCCTGAAATCATCTTCTCCACGCCATTCGTCATGAAGCGAGTAGCCTTGGGAGCCTCAAGAACCTCCAGGCCGCGAGGTCCGGTCTGTCATTTTTGTCAATTCTCCAATATAGCCCAGCGCGGCGCCCTTCCTCCTGCACGACTCCCAATCGTATCCGAAAGTCGCACTCCCAGCAATGGCCTTGCGCTACAGTCATTAAAGCACAGTATTCGACCAAATGCTACTTCTCCATTCATTTTAAGTCGTCGCGACGTCTCTACATCCTCCGCTGAAGAATTGGCCATCCAGGAGGTAGAACAGGAAGCGTCCGCTATACATAAGGCAGACGCAGTCCCCGCCAACGAAACGGTAAACCAGCTACTGGCAAAATGTGAGAGGATCGCGCAATCTCTTGTTCTCAGCGAGCAGGAGCAACCCGACGGAACTTTGTCTAAGAGTGGTAACAATGCCATTTCATCTTTATTGGACATGGAAGAGAAGAAAGAAACATCCGCGCAAGCAGCCAACGCAGCAAAGGGCTTTTCAATCCCCGATCCTCGACTTGCCGACGCAATCTCGCGCATTGCTACCGATATTGTAAAAGATGAAAAAGTATTCATTAATGAGGAGGCATTGGAAATTTACACGAAGACCCAAACTATCCTGCGACGGGCAGAACATTTCCCAGAGGTCTTCCATCTATATGCCAACAAACCAGTTCCCGAAGAGAATAGCGCTCCGCCAAAATACCACAAGGCAAGCCCGAAGCACGTTAACAGCGCTATTCCAGCTGAGCTCGCGAATATGGCATTGGACGTCGCTATTTCGCAGAAGAACCTTTCTCTTGTATTGGCCATCATTGATAATACATTCTGTGCCCCGGCCTTTCACCGCGCTAAGGTCGTTAGAAAGGCCGGTATTCCTTTGGGTGGCCTGGCGGTGGCTCCTATGGCATGCTATGCCCTTGCTTCATGGGCATCTACATTTCAGAATACGATGGATCCCAGTACTGCAACGGGAATTGCTTTTGCTGCATCCTTAGCATATGTTGGAGGTACTTCCTCTATTGGAATACTTGCAATCACCACAGCCAACGATCAAATGGAGCGAGTCACATGGCTGCCTGGAATTCCTCTGCGCCACCGCTGGCTGCGGGAAGAGGAACGTGCTGCTATGGATAAGGTTGCTGTCGCATGGGGCTTTAAGGATCCTTACATGCGTGGAGAGGAAGTTGGAGAGGAATGGGAGAGCCTTCGTGAATTTATCGGCATGCGTGGGATGATTCTGGACAAGACGGAGTTAATGGAGGGCATGGAGTAGAAAGTGAATTGTAATTTATGTATTATATCCGCAGCTGGCCAAGATCTTTTGTCTACCAGATAGGTGAACACAGATACACCTTGGAAACGAAGAGGTGTTTACTAAAGATGAAAAAATACTACGAGTATATATATCGATTACACATGTAGGAAAATAATTGAGACCAAATCGTGAGTTCATATTTTTGTGGCCACTAAACTATGACACCCATTTTTTTCGACTCCATAGATTACACCGGCGCAATAAAGCGACAGAGAATCTAGTAGAGACGCTTGGGGGGAGACATGGAAGCCTTGATGACAAGGCTGCCAACGTTCTGCCAGCCCTTCTTAAGCAGGGAGACGAGGTAGTTGATGGCGAGCATCAGGTTGGCAACAAGCTCATCCTCAGCCAGGTTGACGTGGCCAACGGCGACACCGAGACACAGAACCTTCTTCAGCTGGAACTTGATGGTGGACTTGACATCGTCGACCTTCTTCTGGAGGTCCTCAGCGTGGGAGACGGGGGTGGGGAACTTGCCAGCTGTAGAAAAAAGTTAGCATATATTCCTCGAGCAGACAAATGCGAACCAAAATCGTGTCAGAAACTTACCCTTGGACAGACCGGGACCCAGGAGACGGGGGATCTGCTTGATCAGAGCCTCGGAAGCAAGGAAGGCATCGTACTTGCGAGCAAGCTTCTTGATGAGCTTCTTGTTCTTGTTCAGCTTCTTGAGGTCGTCAACGGACATAGCATCGATACCGTGGTGCTTAGCACGGTCGAGATCGTGCTGGTCACCAAGAATACTATCGGTCACAATGTTAGCGAATACGGTCTATAGATATTGGCGACTTCCTCCATTATCCTCGTCGACCACTTTGAGGATCGATTCACAACCAGATCCAGCGGTAGTTCAACAAGAATAGATGGCGGGTAGCGAGGAATAACGCACCAGATGCTCATGCCGGGGCGGGGCAGGTTGGGCAGCTTGATGGTGCCAGAGAAACGCTTGTCACGCTGGGGGTCATAGTTCTTCAGACCGATCTGAAGCTCAACGGTCTCGAGGAAGTTACGCTTCTTCTCGTTGAGAGAGTACTCCAGCAGCTGCTGGACATTCTGGCGCACTCCGGCTAGAAGGGAGTTAGTGAATGTTCTAATAACCACAAATAATAGACGTGAGGCAAAGCATACCGACTGTAATCTTCGACATGATGGCGACAGTCTTCCAAAAGAAATTTTCTTATGGTGTGGCTCTGCGTCGAACGTCTTGAAGAGAAGAAAAAGTAGCCGCGAATTTCTCCGCTTGTGGGTGTGGTGCGCCGCTAATCCTAGTTGGGACTAGCGGTGCCCTAGAACGAGCCAGATGACTCATCATTATAGTCACGTGGCTTGACATTGACAACCTGAGAGAATGGGCGGCGACCGAGCTTATCTCACGGTGTATGCAGTAAAAGTATAGGTTGTCTTTCTATAGATAAACGAGTCGTGCAATGAAAATAATAATATCAGTAGAAAGACCCTGACTCAAGCTGAATCTCCTTCTCCAGCCCTACCACTTCTTCTTCACCTCCACGCTGACTAGTTAACACTATGGCCTCATCAGTCACATGAAAGCCCAATCTTTCGTACAGGCTTTGTGCCTGAGCATTGGTTGGGGCAACTTGAATAGCAATACTTGCTTTGTTCGCCTGTCTTCTCTGAGCTTCCTCACGAACATACTTCATGGTCGCTTCTATCAGTCGACTCGCAAACCCTCTTCGTCGAGCCTGGGGCAAAACAAATAACCCCACAATCATAAATGCAGCGTGAGCTCCATTAAAGTCTGCGTTGGCTGCATCCATACGAACATCATAGCACTTGTCTTTGATAAAAGCAGTATGTAGCGTTGGCTTTTCAGACAGGGCCGTTGATGTGTTGTCACTCATTTCCGAAAAGAGAACAGGACCAAGGACTGTAATAATTCCCAACCATTGTTTCTGTAGAAGTAGTCGGATAGCAGATTTGTTATCCTCAATATCCTCTATTTCGGTCTTTTCTTGAGCATTGGAGTTGACGGCAACAAATGTTCTGCCTATTGGGTTGACAACTCGCGATCGCCATGTCTCATGGTCGAACTGAGATTCCCGCTCAAAGGTAGAAGAAAATGACGCAGGGTCAACTGACAAGCCTTCCAATCGCAGAGTCTTGTACAGGTGGACTATTTCGTCTAGATCTGTTGGAGGTTGTATGGATCTAGGGATTGGAACGATCAGTCCCGATGGGGGATGCGGGGAAACCATTTGATCCCTATAATGGTGGGAACTATGGCTGTTTGACATGTAAAAACAATATTTGACTGAGATCTTCGGAAGATTCGCAAAGTTGAGCTGGAGTTAAGAGAGAAGAGAAGGGAAGTTTTGGTCGTGACTCAGAAACGACCACTTCCAAGTGGTCGTTTCAATGACAAAGCCACGGGCTGGCTGTCCCCTAGTCTTCATACCAACTATTCCGTTCTCGTATATACCCTCGTATTTCATGCAGTCGTCTCCTGCAACTGATCAATATATACCCTCTTGTAGTTTTTATAGAAGGGTTATAAAATATCTCACGAAACTTAGACAATGCACTACACGCATCAAGAATGCTGCAATTAGGGTTCTAATTTGTGACCTCGTCTCCGAGATCTAGAGGCACACTTTCACGCAATCTATAGATAAATCAAACCCCGAAAGAGCAAAATTGGGGATTTGGAAGACGCCTAGTAATCCTCGCGTCACAAGTCAACATCTCAATTACATCATGCTACTCCGAGTACGGTTACTAGCATGGAGACTGAATGGTGTGATACTGAGTACTAAACTTCAAATTGGCAGCATTCTACTGAAACCTAGATGTACCGCCCTTTCCGCGCACCGCAAAGCTCAATGGGATATGATATGGAGTTTACGATAATGATATCTACTAGCCAGGATTTTGTTTGTCACTCTATCACTGAGCCGAGAAACACTGAAATTGCAACCTTCTATTGACATGAGTGATCAAATTTGGTTTCTTATTTCTGTTCTTGGTTTAGACTCAAGATGCCTACTTAGTATGGGGCAATAAAGTCAAATCTAGATTCTGCCAGTCCCAGATCTCATCAAATTGACCAACATCCAAGCCGGAAAAATCACCAACGCCCATAATAGGTAGTGTTTCCATTCCAGTAGAAGGAAGATCCAGACCGGCTGGATTCGACAGGAACATTTCATCGGCAGGCATAAACTCTAATGAAGAGGGCATTGACTCCGGGGAGATATTATCGTTATAAAGAAGAACCTCCGAGCCGGAAGAATTGCCAATATTTCCCAAGGCAGCGTTGGGCATGTCACCATTCCTCGCGGTCGCGGTCCTCGGTGACAGACTTCTGGCAAGCTTCTCAAGGACTGGATGACAGATAGCACCTGTTTTGGTAACTTGCGCGAGTTGAGCCATAAGTGAGCACGCGAGATGAATCGCTTGGAAGACGCTGTCTCGCTGTGGAAGGCTGTGATCCTTGTCGTGGATTATAGCGGAGCACAGGAATGCCGCTGTATCAAATATCAAGAATGTGACTAGGTGGAATTTTGCATTGATAGGAAAAACCTGGTCAAAAAGTCGATGTGAAACTTCCATCAAGTGCAGGGCGATTTCAATAGCGGAGCTTCGTCGAGCTCTTTCCGTGCTGGATGATTGGGAGTCAAATGTTTTGGCGAGAAACCCCTTGAATGGTAGCAGCATAGTCATATATCCTATAGCATGCATTTGGCGACGTTGAAGAGGTACATATATGTAGTCCTCGTCCCAGCGAGTATCTGGATTGTTTTCCTGATATGCCCGTGGCAAGGATTTCATCCAAGCCTCTATATTTGCTTTTATAGAGTCGGCTTCAGAGTCATCACTTGTTCTGCCCATTGTTGCTGGGACTCGTGTAATCAATTGACCCAGCTCGCACTGGGAAGCAATATGCGATACTGGCGATGGTGGTCCAGTTGCAGGATCTGTGATTTCCAGCTGCATATTCGGTAGCTCGTAGGCGCAAGAAGTTTGGTTGATGACGAGAGGTCGAGAGAGCAGCAGAGACATTTGCCTTAAATGATGATTAGTTCGATCCATGACTTGAAGGGATGCAATATATTAGAGAGAGCTTACCAGTCCCATACGTATAATAGGCACCAAAGTCGTCTTCTCATCTCAACTTCAAATTCAGATAACCCAGGCCGGTGGTGCTTTTTATGCATACCCAGCTCCTGGGCTTCGTGAATACAAGAGCTGAGAGCATGCCATGATTCGACAAATAAAGACTCTGATTTGAACCAAGCCGAGGTCAAAAATATTTGCTGGATCTGTGCTAATCCTCCCTTTCCAGGAGCGATCGTGTTACTTAGCTGTTTCGCAGCATGATGGTAGCTTTCCGATAAGCTTTGAATGGGTTCTCCCAGCTCTGTCTCAAGCTTTGTTTGAATACCAGGGCTCAGGTATTGTAATGAGCAGGCACAAACACGAATGAGAAGACATGTCAGTGCTGGGGTGAGCGGCTTTCCACTTGTTCGGTCTGACCACCAATTTGCATAGTCATGAGAAAATACAGGTGGATATAAAGCATAGTAACTAAAGTTTGTGACTTCAAGATAATGCTGTACCAAGATATCTATAATTATAAGCGATGTTCCAGCTGACGTCGCGTTTGAACGAACCTGTATATGGCTTCGGAGGTAAGAGTCGTATAGCATTCTTCAATTCCGATGACATTGTATCTGGGGCTTGCTTTGATGCTGATACAAGTCCATTCTAGTAAAGGTTAATGAATAAATACAGCGTATATTTGATGGTACCCTTACTGCTGGAACAGGCCTCCCAAAAAGCAAGTCATGGCCATTGGGCATATAGCCAAGGTTTCGAAGTTCATCTTTCGTAGCGAGGGCGGGCAATTGCTCGACTGTACTCTCAGCACTCTCAAACTTCACATTATCTGGAGGTATCCGCCCCCCATCTCTGGATGAGAGAGATGACTTTCTGTCGGTGGTTCTTGTCAACTACCTTTATCCCACTCACACTCATCTACTTTCCCGCAAGGCTTACCTGGAGGCTCCCTTTGAAGCAACAGCACCCTTGCTTGAATCAGCCCGCATCAATTTACACAGATGGGGTATATTTCTCGCTTGGCAATGGTTGCACGGCCATTGACGGTTGCACTTGTTAAGAAGTTAGCTTCGTATTAACTAGACATGAAGGTGATTCGCGGTATCTTACTTTCTGTTTGCGTCGTTGGCACTCGGTACAGGATGCTGCTGGACGTGATGATTTACCCGCTTTTGTTCCCACCATAATTAGTAATGCTTCAGGCCCCTGAGTCCTCGAGAAAGGTGGTGATATTTGATTCCCTGATTTGGATGCAAGACGGCATCGTTTGGCGGATGGAAGGGAAGCATATTGCTGCCTTATTATATTGGTGTCAAGATTACGTCATATTCTATACTTCCCATTGAGCCTCATACAAATGAGTCAATATACCACTCATCCTGTTAATAACTATTGAGTAGATCGATGGGGACTAGATGTATATATACAATATTTTCGGGATTAAGAGGTAGCTCGGGGGTCTAGTAAGTCACCACTACCACTAGTATGAATGACAGGTAATAGTTATACTCGCCTTTGGCGAAAATATCACCGAAAGACTAGCACTACCTAGATGCCTCTGGGTAAAATTATTTAATGATGGCACATGAAAAGGCATGGTAGTGACCGAGAACTAAGATTCAGAATATTCGAATCTAATCCTACACGTAATGGTCTTACACCAGGAGTCGCGAGATCAAACATGATGAATCGATCGTCGATCAGAGTCGTCACCATTCCACCTGACTTTTCACTTGAACCCGACTCAATTCAAAGTAGAGTAAACCGATGACAGCACAAAGCTTTCGAATCAAGCAACGGAAACGATCCACTAAATATTCACTGGAGTCGCAGGTGATGCCTCGGCGCTTAAAGTGTGACCCCGGCAAGTCAGACTCGACCGGTCACTTGCCCCTTTTCGGCGTTGGTAACCTAAAAGATTCAAATATGCCTAGATCTCCTCGTATTTATATTTGATGCGTAGCTGATAATCCTGAGTCTTTGCCATATATTTCCCCGCTCCCTCTTCTATCTTGCACTACAAATTTGGATTCCTTGATACTTCGAAGGATTGTTCTACTTTGGTTCCCCGCTCTGTTGATCCGCTAAAAACCACCTGACAACAAACACGAGTCACAGCCACAAGACGTCGGAGTAAGCTGAAAAGAACGGTCGAAAAATACAGAGTCACCCTGGTGAAACCTGGCAGATCGCGATGACAGAAAATATCCATGCACGGGATCATTCCAGTGCCCAGGAATACTATGCTGGGTTTACTAACCACCACAGCTCGCTGGGAAATCGATTCAAGGATATTGACGATGAGGTTCATTTTCATGAATTAAGAAGGAAGCTTCGCGAGCCGAGTACGATAAATTTTGTGCTGGATTTCGGAGATGAGGATGCGTTCTGCGCAACGAATTTGGAAGGGGAGGATTTGAAATTATTGTTGAGAAAGCCGGTATGCTTTTATTACAACGCGAGTATCGAGAAAAGGATACTTATATAAATTGGGATTATTTAGCGAGCGAAATGTTTTGGCACGAGATGGATGTAAGTAGACTGCAACAATAACACAGTTGAGTGTATTATACTAAGAATGAACAGAAATATCTGGGCGCCTGAGAAACAAAAAGAGATTGTCAAGACAATCACAACTCAATATGGAGTTTCGGAACGACTACAAGGCTTGATGTGCACTGAACCTGTTCCACAAGTACGCGCAGCAGGGCGGTCGAACTTACAGAAACGAGAGTCTCGCTCGCGCGAGTTTGACAGACCCCAAGGAGGCGATCTAGAAACGGCATTCCATGCCAAAGAGAGTCTCGAGAAGGATGAGAGGGACGGACATCTTTCTCGAGGTGGCTTCAGCCCTGGGAAATTCACCTTTGCGCAGGTTACTGACCAGATCTGGCATTTCTCATCGGTGGATTATGGACCTCGATGTGAGTGGGACCATGTCATTTATGTGATGAACGTCGTAGGACCATTGATCAGCTTGAGTGACTGACAGTTGTGAAGATACGTGTATTGGCTATAATACTCTATATGCAGCGTCTGGTTTACCTCGGGAGGAAGTGGATAATGGGAAAGATCTTCCTGAAGGTCGACGGCTCTGGTGCTGGTTGATTCTGTGCGACGATGGTGAGTGTGGAATGTTTATCAGTTTGGTATCGGATCTTCTTTAACCGATATCGTAGGAACTGTGATCTCAATGCAGGAGAATCCATTTCCCCAACAGCATGGCAGACTAGAGGCAAATCAATTAGAGATCCTCGGGATTGTCCGCCGGAATATTGATAACATCTTCGCTGGTGTTTCTCGGTTACACCAGAGCAAGACCGAGACTGACTCGCTCATCACCATCCGAGTACGACATTTCAATGACGTGGGACCGGACCAGTCGAATATCAAGCAGGATGACGGGCCGAGCCTCCTCTTCTATTATATATTTGATGACTGGATGTCAAGTTTCGCATTAGTCGCAAAGCGAGAGCATCAGTATGGGGTCGCTTTGGACGAATTAGTAAGTGTCGCTTCTTTTCATTCCTGATTGTCATTGTTGGCGTGGACTGAGTCGCTGATGTATTATTATAGCGGGGATCAATGCTTGACCGACCTGTGGTAGAACTCGTGAACGAACTGCACTGGCTAGGTCGTCGACTCGGCGTGTTGAAGCGCCTGTATCAAAGTTACGAGCTGATTATGAAGCGCATGCTACAACGGCAGCGACTCCTTCGCGAAGAGGCTCGTCCAACTCGCTCCCCGCTGAATTTCCCGTTGGGAGCAACTTTTGAGGAGGTTGAACTTGCGGACATACGACACGAGAGTTCGATGAGCAGTACGAGCTTGGTTAACACGAATGACAAGCCTGTCGGGATATTGTTAAGTTCGGCCGCGGTGGCTCGATTTGAGCGATTGGCGGATCGCATTAATCTATACTGCCTGAGCGAGATTGAGACATGCCTCGGCGAAAAAGAATCATTGACCTTTTTGGTACGTGAGGATTAAGTGTTACCCTCCTTCCTAGTCTGGTTTCCCTGGCCTGATACTGACCACTTCTTTTGTGGATGATTAGAATTTCAACCTGATTGCATTGAAAGACTCCCAAGCCGTCGAGAAATTGACACGAATCACGATTCTCTTAGCCAAGGCCACCATATTATTCCTCCCTGTCAGCCTCATGACAGCCTATTTCTCGACGGAGCTGGAAGGCGTGAAAGGCGGATACACCAAGACGCAATACTGGGTGGCATTTGGGGTAATTCTCTTTTTGTCTGTGATTGTGTTGACGGTGTTTGGGCTGGCCAGCGACACGGTTGAAGGCAAGACGATCTATCGGTCTTTGATCAAGACGTTCTTTCGCAATTCACGAGCACGAATGATGGGTCCGTCCCGGAGAGAGTGACAGAAATAGGCACAGTGGACCGTTGTGTAATGAAGATCCATCGTGGAGATTGGCGTCAACTGTACGGAGTGGTATAGTTATGTACATACATATCTGTACTGTAGTCAGTACCTGGCTAATGTCATATGCTATATATGCTCATAGTATCCACGCCAGCGCCAGCTGTCCCACCGAGATGGCGCCTTTTTTGCTCACCCTCTCGGCACTCACTGGGGCTGATAATCCCAAGTGAGCCTATCAGCGGGGCCAACCAAGTGTCCAGATCTGGGTCTTGTCTGGTTCCTCTGGTCGACGAGGCCCCCCTTCGCCTCCGGTAATTCGAATACGGGGGCACACCGTGTCCTCTTTGTTCAGGAGTATCCTGAGAGCAGTATCGACCAGTTTATAAAATAATAAACAAGATCAGAGTAGCAAAATACCTTTCAAGGCGATGATGATCCAGATATACCACTCTGTATAAAAGTCAAAAGTGCAATAGATAATAGTAAATGTACATACTAAGAACCCCTGGACCGGAGACTACGCCCACCACCGCCTTTCGTAACAAACAAAAAACCGCCTTTGCTTTCTTCCCCCATCAACTCCAGTTCCAGTCCAGTCCAGTCCAGCTTAATCCTCCCCTTCTCCTTCCTCTTCCCTCATCACTTACCACTCATTTCACTCGGTATGTCTTTGCTTTTTTCTATCTTCCTCTCCTTCAAACCCTAATTCACCCTACACCTGATCATATCATATCATCATCCCTTGCCCACCTCCCACTCTTCTCCCCCCCTAAACCCTAAAATCCCCGACACAACACGTTTTCCTTTCCCACTTCCATTTCCACCAACACCCCTCCTCCGCCTTTCTCCTTTAGTCTCTCGCATTTGATTGACTATTCATTTCCACTTAAATTCTAACTTCGATATCCACTTCTTGCACTTTTAAAGGCTTCGAGACACTCCGCCGATATGGGTATCACCTTCTCGAAGTTGTTCGATAGACTATGGGGTCGCAAGGAGATGCGTATCCTGATGGTCGGTCTGGACGCTGCTGGAAAGACCACTATTCTTTACAAGCTTAAGCTCGGTGAAATTGTTACTACCATCCCTACAATCGGTCAGTTCGCTTTTCTCTCTACCTTCATTTCCGATTTCCCACTTCCCCATGTGTCAACGACTCGCCACCGCTACAAATGGGTTGTCTCGAGTCCCTGCGGCGAAACCTTGCGGTCACCCGCGACCGCGCAAAACAACACCAAACCGCCCAACACACACTTACTTCACTCAAACAAATTCACGAATCAACAAATTAAACGGATATTCATGAATGATGGAATGCTGACATTGGACAATTACAGGCTTCAACGTTGAGACTGTCGAGTACAAGAACATTCAATTTACCGTGTGGGATGTCGGAGGTCAGGATAAGATTCGTCCCCTGTGGCGTCACTACTTCCAGAACACCCAGGGTATCATCTTCGTGGTTGATAGCAACGATCGTGACCGTATTGTCGAGGCCCGCGAGGAGTTGCAGCGCATGTTGAACGAGGACGAGCTTCGGGATGCCCTTCTTCTGGTCTTTGCCAACAAGCAAGATTTGCCTGTAAGAATCCCCCCTTGTTATAATGTCAATGCTCAAAAGGCATATGTGATGAGAATGAATACTAATTTGCGACTTTCTCTTCTTAGAATGCCATGAGCCCTGCTGAGATCACCCAGCAGCTTGGTCTCCAGAGCCTGACCCGCCGTGCTTGGGTGAGTATTTCCTCTGTCTAATTGTCACCACTTTCCCTATTTTGTTCACCACTGACAATCTCTAGTTCATCCAATCCACCTGCGCCACCACTGGTGATGGTCTCTACGAGGGTCTGGAGTGGCTCGCCGACACTCTCCGGAAAACGAACCGCGATTAAACGCGTATAATACGAAATTGTGATGGCGAGGATTGTGTACGTAGCAGAGCAAGAGAAATACCACGGGAAATCTGCAAATGATGGAATGATGATTATGGCGGGAGTTTCTTCCAATGTTCTTCTGCGAGGCCAAATATCCCGGCGATGAAAAAGAATCCCTCACCGGCATGGCATGGCCCTCCTCAGGAGCAAGGTGTTTGTGTTTGGCTCGCCAGGGCTCTATTTCTCTTCGCTATGCTATTAGCCTCATTTGTTCTTTTCTCTCTGGCGCCACGTCAAAATTGCTGGTTTATCTCCTTTTGATTGCATGTTCAGTATCGGTATGATCTCAGTATACCAGCACTTGGGTTGAGCATTCTTCTAGACATGACCCTTACTCAGTATCCAATTAGTAGATCTATACTAGTACTACAATTACCAGTATACTCCCACGAACACCTAATTAGTAGACTATTTGCAACCCATGTAACCCATCTTAGCATGAGATGCGTAATCCTCCATTTTCCCCCTGTGGGCTTGGCGTATGCGCCTAGCCTGTTGGATGTTTGTGTGATTGATATTCCAGTCCAAACAATGCACTTCTACTTTTGCCCTCTTTTTTCTTCTTCTTTCTCCTATTATCTCAATTTCTACTCTTCTAGACCTCTCTATTTACACTATTCCCCTCAGAGTGTTCTGTTCTGCTGCTCTACTCTACTCTGCCAGTCTAGACTCCGCGGCAAAAAAAGGCCCGCCTCCATTGCCAGGCCGACGATCTCCCACTTTCATCGCGTGCCTCTCAAGAACATCCCCCCTTTTTCATCCCGCTAGTTCCCGTTTCTATTTTGAGATTTGGCTCTTGCTTCTTTCAATGCGTCGTTGAATACTCTTCCGACCTATTCTTCCCCCTCCTCTGTCCATGTTGACGACTTCCCTGGCAAGATGACCGTCCAGGCAAGGAGATCTTCCGCCGCCTACAACAAACCCTCGCCTTATAACGCGCGAGCTCATGAATCCGATGTCGAGAAGCAACCCATAGGTCGTCATCCATACCGTCACCATCGTCGCAGTGATGACTCCGCAAGCGAATCCGAAAGTGATGACAGCGAAGGCCCAGAACACTCCTCATCTTCCTATCCAGCTATGATGGGTGGTGCCGGTCTACGTCGCGCCCAAGCGGGCGTGGGGTTCCGTGTCCCACAGAGAATTATGCGATGGCTCTGTTTTGCTCTCTTTGCAGCTCTCGTACTTTTCATCTGTACCCTATTCCGCTTCACCATATCCTCCTCCGTGTCGCCGGTGAAAATTGAGCTGCCCAAGGCCAATACCAACAAACCACCACAATGGGAAAGTTTCCCAATGCTTAATCGTTATCAAGGCGGTCTGTCGAAATTGGTTTCACGAAAGGACAATGTGCCCGAATACCCTGGTGATGGCACGGATGGAATGCCTCTACCCCCGCGTGAAGAAGCTACGGACAATGACAACGCGGGCAATGAAGAGAATCGTCTGAGCGCAAGAGATTTAAAGCCAACAATGTCGAGTTCCGTCTTCAATCCTTACCCCGACTACGCCTCTGCCGATTACATCAGTAAATTTGGTGAGAAGCGCGAATGCTTCTTGGACAAGGATGGTAAGGTCCGCGTGCCTCTTATTCAGTCTTACCCCGGTGTACCAGAGGGCTTCCCGGATCCAGTCATGGGCTCAAACACAATGTTGGGGATCCGGGATGATATGTGCTTTGATCGATTTGGTCGTCTTGGTCCTTATGGTTTGGGATACGGGGTCAAGAAAGGTGGTATTGGTGCTGGCCTTGAAGGTCATCGCGATGACGCCGAGCGCATTTGGGAGGATATGCCCCCAGTGGACTATCGTGAGGTGGATTGGGCTGGTGCGCAGCAGCGGTGCCATGCTGCGAACCGTCATCGCTTCAACGAATTGCCAGAGCCCCGACTGAACAAATTCGTCTCGATGCCCGTGGGTGTCCCCAATGTCAACATTCTCCCTGCCGAGGATACCTCGAAGACAAAGCCTAAGGTTGGTTCGGATCGTCTACAGAGGACTGCGGTCGTCATCCGAACGTGGCACGATTTCAGATACACCCCCGAGGACATCATGTATCTGCGATCAGTGATCTCAGAGTTATCGCTCATCTCGGGTGGCGAGTATACGATTCATTTCCTCATCCATGTAAAGGATGCTAATCTCCAAATCTGGTCGGATGACGAGACATATCAGCGTGTGCTGGATAATGCTTTGCCTGAAGAGTTCCGTGGCATGGGAACACTCTGGTCCGAGCAGCAGATGGCTTTGATGTACCCTGGTCTAGAAGAAACATTGACCCGCGGACTACCCATCCACGGTGTTTACCGCAGTACTTATATGCCCATGCAGTACTTTGCCTTCCAGCATCCCGAATACGATTACTTCTGGAACTGGGAGATGGATGCTCGATACACGGGTCATTGGTACCATCTCTTTGACAAGGTCGCCGAATGGGCTAAGCAGCAGCCTCGCAAGGGTCTCTGGGAGCGAAATGCCCGCTTCTACGTTCCCTCTGTTCATGGCTCTTGGGACGACTTCCGTCACACGGTTCGCGTTCAAACAGAGAGCGGTACGAACAGCCCTAACAATATATGGAGTGCGAAAAAGCCCGGGGCAGACGGAAACGAGAATCCCGGTAGTATCTTGAATCATCAGCAAGGAGACAAGTCTGTCTGGGGACCGGAACGTCCCGACGAGCGTGATATTTTCGAGGTCGAGGGCGAGGGAATCCCGCCAACCACTATGGAGAAGGACCAGTATACTTGGGGCGTTGGTGAAGATGCCGATCTTATTGTTTTCAACCCGCTGTATGATCCAGAGGGTACTACTTGGCTACTCCGAGACGATGTCACAGGTTATAACAAGGAGAATGGCATGCCTCCGCGTCGCACAGCAATTATCACTGCGTCTCGTATCTCGCGCAAGCTTCTCACTACCATGCACCGTGAGTGCAGCCTGAAGCGCCACAGCATGTTCTCGGAGATGTGGCCTGCAACCACGGCTCTTCACCACGGATTCAAGGCTGTCTACGTCCCACATGCTGTCTACATTGACCGTCGATGGCCCACACGCTACCTAGAGTCTGTATTTAATGCCGGACGAAACGGTGCTTCCGGCGGAGCCCGTACATCTATCTTTGGTGACCGCGAGCACAATTTCAAGGGCACGACTTGGTTCTATTCAGCCGGTTTCTCGCCGAATATTTGGCGCCGCTGGCTTGGACTACGCGTCGATAATGACGGTGGCGAGCAACAAGAATTGGCCGGCGAGGGTCGCATGTGCTTACCACCTATGTTATTACATCCAGTCAAGGATGTGTCAATGGTCATCGATGACGGGGAGCATGCCGAGGATCGGTGAGAGAGAGATGAAGAAAAAAAAACGACACAGCATACACTTTCCCCTGTACTCTCTTATACTCTCAACCACTTCGAGTGGTAAACCTCCATCATGTCTAGATACCCACCACACGTCCCGGATTTACGCCCCCCTCATTCTATCTATACCACTCTGTTCTCATGCATTTGCTTTCAATTTGGGTAGCTGGTGATCAGCTGGCATGATTGCATAACTTACTCTTCCTGTATAATGTCTTCGCATCCATCCTTTCCTCCACCCTGTCATATATGAATGTTACTCCCGCTTTATTATACTTTTTTTTTCGGTCTTGTGATTAACATTTGTATGGAAGGAATGGCGTTCTCTTGGTGAATCGGTGTACGTGGCTCATAGATCACGGCTGATAGATTCACTTCATTTCCTGATATTCTTCTTCTGCTTCTCGTTACTGTAGTGCTCTCAAGGAAGCCTTGGTCGATTCTATATTTCGATAACAGAACATTGTCCATGTTTTTGTTTCTAGAATAGTTACCTGCTGGAGATTAGAGGTACATTTTGCATACTGTTATTTGGGAAATCAGGAGACTACCTGCGAGTGCTATCGAAACAGTCCTCGTGATCACTGATGCTAAAATTAAATTCATGACAATAATTAGCTATGCAAATGCATCAATCTCAAAGTAAAGAGAAATGCAAACTATTTACAGATATTAAAGTACCCCAGGCCTAGTATCCTCGCCAGATACTTGTCCAGGCAAACACAAAAGCAACACTGATATCTTCCAACCTCCCAACCTTGAACAAACACCAATCACCAGCATTACTCCGATTCTTCTAAGAAACAGTCAAAAACACGTCCTAACCCTGAAACGCAAGAGGTGACCACGAGGGCGACTTACCCCGGGACATAAACCTCTTAGAAACAGACGAAATATGCTCTGAACAAGACCGCTGTGGACCAAGCGGCGACCTAGTCACAAACTCCGTCGGCGCAAAACAGATACTACACTCGTAAATTCCATTTTCATCAACTCCAAAAGAAAGACAAGTCCTGCAAACTCTATGTCCGCACTTCGTCAAAAGAACATCCGCACAATCCCCATCCATCACACAAGTATGGCAGAAATGAGTCGGGAATTGAATGCGAGGATCTTGCATTCGACGCTCGATTTCCGAGGCGAGTTCTTTGCCCTTTTCGACGCGGGCGTGGAGGAGTCGGACTTTGATTTTTAGGTCTTCTAGCGCGGATTTGTTGTAGGGGTTGTATTTGGAATTTTGGATGTGGTTTATGTAGCGTCTTTCGCCCTCACTCTCACTCTCGGTGGCGGTGATGTTCGTGTTTGATGGGAGGATGAGTGGTTTGTGTAGGGTTGGAACTGGTTCGAGGAAGATGAATGATCGAAATCTTTGGGTGACTGGCTTGTTCTCCATGATCTTTTGTTCTAGGAGCCAGCGGCGTCGAATTTGGCGGTTTACTTGTATGGTGAAGTAGACTGAGAGAGCTTGCCATGCGCGCCATTCGGATACAGGGTCGAGATTGAGTGGTGGTGGAGTTTCTTCAGATGGGCTTCGCTTTGCCATTGTGAAGATCAAGGAGATGAGAGTCGTGTAGCTCAGTCTTAAGATTGAAGTCTTGAGTGGCGAGGGCTCTTTGGAATGTATAGCTTGACTTTATACTTCCCCCCTTTCCAGCCCGAAGGTTTGATTCTTTTGAATTCAATGTGGAAGAGAAAGTCGAGGATAGGAACAGGAGCACCCTTTTATAAAGATGTTGGATAGGATGAATAGAGTAAAAAAAAAAAATAGAAACAATCAACAAATAAGGAACTTCAGCCTCGGCCGAGGCCGAAAATCACGGAAGAAGTTTGGCTCTACACGCATCGTGCCGAGAGATCCAAAAATTCTACCCCGGACTAGAACTGGCCAGCCTCAATATTCGACATCTATTGGCCAGCGCGTTAAAAAGAAAATCGCCAACCGAATACCACATCGCACCCAAAGGTTTGGATCGACGCCGATATTCTTCCATTGCCGCGCGGATACAACCGTGGTTAAAGCAGCACATCGTCGCCACTCGGCCGGAACCGAGGCGAAAGGCGATCCCGAGAAGGGTTTTACTCGCATTCAATTTGACCAGCAGTGACGGTGAATTATTTCCGGACGAACCGGATATCGTCGATTCAGATTAGGGTATTCCAATGCGAGCCTCATCGATTGAGAATTATGCATCGCTGACCGATGATTTGTGGGTAACTTCCAGACCCTGCCCGAGTTTAGCGCAATCGGTGGATTTTGCTAGAGTGGTGGCTCACCTGTCAAAAGAAGTTTAAAATACTATGTAATTCTTCAACAGTTTACCTTCCCAATTGAGTCTGGTTCATGAGAGTTCAAATTTTGGAACCGAGGCTCTGCGCTAGTCTATTCAGTAAGCCCCTGTCTCTCCGAGATTCGGTTGGTAGGATGAAAATGCCGTCTCCTGTAGTTTCTGAATTGGGGGAATAAACATATCATCATCGAAAATGAATTATATGATGCGATGCAGCATCATGTTCAGAGTCTAAGCTAGATGATCTAACATCTATCAACCTGAGGTCTCTAGCGAGCTCTAGAACCTAGTATACACTGTACAGCTTGTCGAACCACCTGGATCCACATGGCTTTCTTCTATACGAGAAAGCTCCCACCTCGCGATAGAAACGCCATCCATCCAGAATCTATATTGGCACCTTCCCTTTTGGAGAATGTAATCAGCGTGACGGTCAAATGTCAGATTTCCGTCAAGATCCCCCTCTTTTTCATGTTGTGCAAACACCAAGTCCAATTGATCAGCAGCTTGTATCTCTAACTCAGCCTTATCGGCATCGATGGAGTCCACTCGCATCGAAAAATCCGCGCCTCCTGCTTCTGATAACCGCCACAATGTAAGAGTAGGGCTGTGTGGACCGTCGGCAGACTCCGAAATCAACTCTTCACTGACATACTCCTTGTCATAATTAGGCATTGTAGGGTACCGTGGATGAAAAGCTACCGAGCCTGTGATTTCGCCGAAATTTCCACTTCTGGTAAATTTCCATTCACCATGGAGAGCTCTGAATATACCTGTTGCAATAGCTGTCCGAGATTCGGGGGTTTTCAATTCACCACCCCCGTAGAGTCCCAGAGAGGACAAGGAGTTCAAAGTCGACTGTGCATCGCTGTTCACAAAGTTTTTTGTGTTGTTTTCATCTTCAGAAGAAAACGAGTCTGAGTACCTGTAGATATACCGAGAAGGTAAAACCGGTCCTGAACCATCCATATCCTGCATCTCTGTGCGCACAATTCGCAATTCCTTGGCAAATGTTTCCATGAGACCTACATAATCGCCCATCGGAAATTGACCTCGCCAAGCCTGAGTGGATGGTTGTCTTAAAAGTCGAATATTTTCTCTCTGTATATCAGTTTTCGGGAGGTCGCTAGCTGCTTGCGCCCATGTTTTGCCGAGGAATCTCGCTTGCATCTCCATGGCTCCCCAGTACGGACCACGATAATATCCGACAAAGCCAAGATCTGGGATTTCTGAACGGAAAGTACCACCTTGGTCTAGAACGAGTGGTAGGAATGAGTCTTTGGGAGTATACTCCAATATGGACAAGATATCACGCGGGAGATAAAAGAGTGATTCAAAAGGGCTGAATCCGGTGGCCATCACGATAGAACCAATGTTCTCCAGTATACTTGACTCGCCACCCGGGGACTCAATCTTGATAGACGCTAGTCCGGTAGTGGAGTTAGGATGTATAGAAACAGTCCGACCCATTTTGGGAACGATCATTTTTGTCCGAACAAAACCCGCATACTCATTACCGATAGCTACCCACGGAGGACGGGATATAGAATCCTGCGAAGCACCCTGATGCACATGTCCGAACTGCTCGTATTCTGCACCAAGTAATGATTCAAAATATGAATTGGTTTTGGCTGCCTTTTCTTTGGGTATCGGTCCAAGATTGTACTCGATTGGACCGGCGGGTCGACGATCGAGGTCGTACATTGTCAAGTCGAGCGGAAGGAATGTAGTTCTAGAGGATGGGAATGTATGTGGGAGGTAGGTTGGTAATGTCCAAAATGGTCGTGAAGAAATATGATAGATTGACCGGGAAGCTGGAATATCTTTGCATACATTCGCGTATTTCAAAGAGGAATGGTGCATCGCGAATGTTGATGCGGCTTCTACACCGGACATACTCCCCCCGAGAACAGCAATGTTTCCCCGGATTAGGTCTTCATCATTAACGGGGTCATGACCTTTCCCAAGAGCTGAGCTGTGGATAACCCGACCGGTAAATTGCTTCAGTCCCGGAATATCTGGTATATACGGGCGAGCAAAGTATCCAGAGGCCACCACGAGGAAATCAAAATCTTCTGCATATTCCTCGTTGGAATCATTCCATACTGTAGACGTAGACACATCTTGATCATCACTAGATATACATTTATGTTAGATAATTACCCCTTGGAAATTGCACACGCAGTCACATAAAGATCACAGTGCGATGTATGTATACACTTACTTTTTCTGGACCCAAGCAACCTTCCATCCGACAGCTGAATTCGATTGGACAATCCTCTCGGTATGTTTCACATAGCTCCCTAACCTGAAAGATTCTTTGGGGATATAGCGTTCCGCATAAACTGTCAAGTAATGTCCAACTTGTCTGGCTTGCGGAAATAACGGAATTTCACTATCTTTCAGCACCGACTCCCAAGAAAGATCAGAGAAAGCTACTGTGAAACGACTGAGATTCGTGCGCATGCCCGGATCCAAGGTCACCGGGTCATCAGCACTCCATGCCTTTTTCGGGGTCGAATTGTTTGGCCAGAGACCCCCAACTTGCTGCCGACTATCGAAAATCACCGGTGCAAATGTTCCACGTGGGAAATTATGCAGAAGCGTCTTCGCGGTGACCAAACCGGATGGGCCGGCTCCTGTCAAATCGAACTTGCAATTAGTAGACTGGTCTGGACCGGATACTCTGATTGTACCAGACAGAGGGTGACCTACCGATAATAGCCACTTTCTTGGGTGACATGGTCATTCCCAAATCTCTTCAGGTGGAAGTGTGGTGAGTGGATGATTTACTTGAAACCCCGCGGTGGGGGAAATGCTGCGTCTTGGCCGCATTTCTTCTTGCTGTGTACACCCTTTTTTTTACAAGTCTAATAAACATATTTCTGTTAATTCTGCTATATTAGATATAATTCAAATACATGAAATTAAGTTAAGATTATCTGACCCTGCTTAATAGTTATGCAAGTTCCTATTGAGTACTTCAGTATTAGTGGACTGTTGCAAAGTATCCAGCAGAGCCGCAATGGGAGATGGGCCCACCAAGAATACTTCGAGAAGCAAGACATCTGATCTCCTTCAGAATGCGGCATCGGGTAAATGAATTACACCTTCATCAATCCAGTACTTGTGTAGACCAGATCCTTTGAAAATGCCAAGCCTCTTTGACCCCCACTCCTGTCGTGCTGATCGCCCCAAAGTATACAAGTACAGCACAGGTACTTTGTACAAAAGACGATGCCTTCAATGCATCAGTCCCAAAGTGAATGTTGACCAAAAGATGAGCTCCCTCCGAATCATGATCATTTAATGCAAATATTCCATGGACCCGAGTTACCCGGGTGCATCTTATCTGTATAACCAACAATATTGCTCACTTTCGGGGCGTGGGATGAGTAACCACAGTCCGCTTGGCGCCATGACGTTCCCGCCAAGGCGATGCCATACGAGGATGTCACTCTGAGTCTCACCCCCCCCCCCCCCCCCCCCCCCCCCCCCCCCACCCCCACACCACCAAACAACCAACCAGGCGATGGCGACAAGAGCAACAGCCACCAGAAATAATATTAGCCGGGATTGACTTTCTTGGTGAGCGGGGTCAACGCGTTTGAAAGAAAGGAAAAGTCGAGAAAAAGGCTAGTCGAACTCAAGCACGGGCGTGCGAAGGTGGGGAAAATAGGGAGAAGAGAGAGGATGTTCCATAGAAACAAGACCAAGACCACAAGACCTTTTGGAATTCTATTCCCTTTCCAGTTCAAGAAACGCGTTCAAGCCATTCCGCCACTTGAATATCCGGGGTGCGCTGGCTCGGTGTACAGGCCTCGTTCACTTCTTGTTCCGTCACGAAATTGTCGACATTCCGGTGCGTCAATGGAATTTTATATTGATTCCTCTTGCGCAACTCCTCCTTTTCTGCGAGTGCGCCCGGTGATAATTTCGAAAGAGTATCGCGTAGACGTCGAATCCCGCCATTTCCAAATGAGCGAGGAACTTGTGGTGGGCCAAAGGGGGTTTCAACCTTCCATGGCTGTTCGGAGGTTGTGGAGGGAGTAGTTTTGTTAAATGAGGATTGATTTTGAGACATGATGAGAAGCAGGTAAAAATAGTGCTCAATTAAAAAGAAAAAGGCTCTTGTCCTTTTTTTCCCTTTTTTCCTCTCTGGAAATTCCAAGGTAAAGGAAATGTCCGTGATTAAGTAGCTTGCGCCAGTGTGGTTGATCAAGAGAACTGGGGCTCTCGGGCCTAACCCTGGAAATTTCTCCGCGGGACTCCTAGGTGATTGGAGCTGGATACTCGACTTAAGGGGTTTAGCCTATGAGCTAAATGTTGGATGGATGCGTCCAAGTGACAAGTCTTGGGATCCCAAGGCTCACGGGGCAAACAGCGTTCGGACAGGGTTTTGAGTGCCACCATGTGGTCGAACGAGCGTGGAAATTCCTTTTGATAGGCTCTCTACGTCATCTCGGCAGCAAAAATGCCGATCAAACGAGTGAATTTAGGAAGGTTGCCCGGTGGAGCTTGGATGAATTATCGAATGGACGTCAGTCGTCAGGTTGAGGGCGGTAAAAAGATGGGGTTCATGGAGAGGTTAGGAGTCGATGATCTTCATTATAGTGCACGATTTCAGTCATTCGGTCAATAATGTGTTCGCTGTACTGTACCAGAGTGATACATGATATCCCCAGATATTCAGATACATGTCCAGATCTTTGTCTTAAGAGTTAGGACAGCACCCTAAGACTTGGCGGTCTTGAATCTACACTGTATCAATGGCTAACCAGTAGTTAACAGCTTCATCAACACTTGTACTTTTATTCCTACCTAGCAGCAGTATTCTATAATTAGCCCACATAGGCAGCACAGATGTACATATGCTGAAGCCAGGATATGCAGCGCATACATGCATGATACTACTCACATCTCTGCAAAACCCCAGACTGGATCGTCAAATTCCCCATTGCCACTTTGGCGGCGACGAAACCTCATCATCCAATAATCATTTGACAAGCTCAAGTTTACAACTTGTAAGTCTAGTAAATGGCAACGAGAGTGACCATCAATCTGCCATTATGTCGATTAACCTCGGCGACACCCGAGAGAATCGGGGTCAGGCATTTGTCTTTGGCCAGCTGTAGTTCGTATAATTGATTACATAGGACGATATTAATTTACTTCAAGGTCAATTCCCGGCATCTGACGCGCTGATCCCAGCAGTCGCTCATCAGCGAGATTAGTGTATCCACAATCTATTTGAGGGCAGACTACGTGGTATTTCACCAGTGGAGCGTAAAGGATGATCTTTAGTTGCCAGAAATCATGGCCAAGAACCCGAGAGTGTGTACCTACACACTTTGTACTGTGTCTCTATCATCTCCCTCATATGCGAAAGCCAGATATATGTTATTTCATATTGTAAATGACCTACGCTAAGTTAGTATGTATACCTAAACCTTGGATGATCATCCCCGAGATTGCCGAGCTCATCCTCTGGTAGCTCATATCGATCATTCCGCTTGCCCATATCTCGTAGCTTGTTTTCTCTATACACCCAAACAAAGCAAACGATACAAGCCAATCCACAGATCCACGTCATCCCCAGGCTGACGCCAAATCCTGTTCGATAGAAAGGAGCCTCAGAGTCAAAGAAGACATTACTTGCAACAAGTCCTCCAGCATTGCCCACGCCAACCTGCATAGCTGAAGCAATCGACTGTTTGTAATGACCTCCCATATTGTTGCTGATCCACCCTAGAAGAATTGGCTGCGTGATATATCCTCCGCAAGTGATGGCATAGAGAGCAAAGTATCGTGCACCCTTGGGAATGGATTCTTGACAGAGCAGCAATACCCAGCCAAGAGTCGCGATGAGACAACCAGCTATCGTGAAAGCAAAACGGTGTTGAAGCCTGTCACTTACGACAGCAACGCAAAGTGAAATCACCGTAGCGGCCACATATATCGGAATACTCATCACCTGCGCCCGTACTGCAGTCCAACCAAGTTGTCTCAGAATTGTCGGTGTGAAAAACGAGGTAGCATAGCCACCATTCACGATGCCGAAATACATCATCGGACTAGATAGATCGGTCAGTAATTTCTATAAATGCATCGAATCGTTCGAAGGCAGTTGCAACTTACCCAAGCCAAATCTTGATGTCACCAAGGACGCGCTTCCATGCTGCCTTATCAAGCCGATCCATACGGGCTTCGCCATGGTCTGTTTCGAGGCGCGATAACAATAATTCTCGCTCCTCTTCATCCAAAAACTTCGCTGTCTCAGGCCAATCAACTATGACAAACTTGGCCACAGTGGCTACGACCACTGTAGCAAGACCTTCGATAATGAAGATCCACCGCCAGCCATTATATCCTGCGATTCCCGCCATGTTTGCGATGGCATAGGCAAGCAACTATCCTCAACTGATTAGATTCTTCCAAATCCATGAGGTCTATTGATATAACATACACCACTGACTGCACCGGCCATAATGCTTGCGCTGAAAAACACATTCAGCCTCCACTGTAACTCATATCGTCTGTAATACATCGCAATGAGGTACACACATCCTGTCAAATTTAGTACAAATAAAAGCATCTTCAATAAGGAGTCTGACCTGGCATGAAACCGGCTTCAAAAACACCTAACAAGAAGCGACACGCCACCAATCCACCAAAACTTTGTGTGACGCCTTGACAGATCGTGACAATCCCTGATTCACAAAAATAACAAGGTCAGCAACACTTGCGAAGCACCCATCGTACAAAAACATCTCCAACTTACCCCATGCAAACATCAATCCGCTAATCCACCATGAGGGGGCTACCTTCTTAAGGATGAGATTGCACGGAACCTCGAAAAGGATATAGGGAATGAAGAATATGAACAGCGCGATGTTGTAGTCACGACCTTTCATATTCAAATCTTCCTCCAGACCCTGGAGTCTTGCATTTCCAATATTTATTCGGTCAAGGAACGCGAGGAGGAAAAGGAGGGTTAAGATCGGAACGACATGGATATCGAGTTTCCAAAGTAATCGTTTCTCAGCAGCAAGATCGATTGCTTCTATTGGCTGTTCTGATTTCACCTGTTCAACCAGTTCGTTTTCCATGGTCTTTTCAGAGTATTCCATGGTGGTGTGTGGTAGCTGAGACAGCTATCTAGTGATCCAATTGAGTATTCAGATCTAGCAGTGGGCCTGATATCAACTCGATTGAAAGCCTCAGCAAAATCCGATTGTCGACATGCGGTGGGAAGAATGTCCAGGAGAGTAGCTGGACTCAGCTGGGTCGAGATGCAGAGGTACGCCTAAGGTCACTTAAATACAACCTCGAGAACCTAAAACATTCTGCGAGGCGAAAAAGCCCCGTAAGGTTTGGGTACTCAAGACGATCATCTCCCCCGCACATTATGGCTGGCTCATATTCCGCTGTTAACATGCCTAGATACTCATTCATTCCGCTTCCAAGGTGCCAAGGACGCTTTGGACTGGTCGGCTGCAGAGCGAGACCGCATCTCATCAACGACAAAGAAGTTTGCAGCTCGTAGTAACTATTGAGAGAAGGGGATCGAATAAGATATTCTAACCTCGGAAATATGGGCCGCTTGTCGATGGATCAGAGATTGGACGCCTAACGATTAGATGCAGATGAATCAAGGTCTATGGTTTGAGCCAATTAGAAAAAGGTTATATTTAAGATATCCAGAGAAAGAATATGAGCCTTCGATACTAACAGTGTACTATTAACTAGTAAGTACTTTCCTCGCACTGGAGCGGAACCTCTTCCGTCATGGAAAACACATCATCACGGAAAAGCCCGAGTCTGAAACCAAACAGGTCCTATCGGTAAGAATAGCATTTTAATTTCAGCCGAATCAATCATATCTGATAATTCCAAGACTGACTTTACCCCGCTTCCCCAGATGAACTACAATATCTCGGTGGTGATCCGGGTACACACTCTAAATTTTGAGTACAAGAGGTCTGTCATATTCTAGATCAAAAACAAGACTAAGATTATGTTCAATGTGATACTATAACTTTGATTTGAGCCTAGTGGTATCTGCTACTTGAAGGTCAACAACTAGGAGCCTACAGTCTTCCGCAGCGCCGGCTCCAAGGGAAATGCCTGTTCATCCTCCGTAACATTCTTATAGACCGTATCCCAACGCGGCTGGAGTGGCTTTGGGGTCTCCCAGGCATTTTCCGGGTCCCGCAGCCAAAGCCGAAGTAAATGACGCCTATCAAGATTAGCAGTCTCCAGGTAGTATTCGGGGTTTGAAGAAGCATACTCTTTCCCGGGCTCGTTTTTAAACCCATTCCGAGCATGAAAGATGCTGAGGTTATTAGCATATTGAATATCTCCCTTCTGGAAATCTAAGGAAGCTCTATGCTTCTCGGCTAAGAAGTGCAGTGTATCGAGAGCTTCGGCTTGGGCCTCAGTAATAGGGGGGATATCAGTGGACCGAGGCTGGGCTTTGAATCCTGTAAAGTAGCGCCTGGCGTATTGAATAAGAACACGCTCCGGCGTGTTTTCAGTGGAGGGCTGGTGGTATAATAGTGGCCGGAGTGTGTAAGGTCGATCTGGGTTATTGAACCTAGTACATAATCAGCGTCGACATATGAAGTTCGGAGGGGAGAGTCGTGTAATACCCATCAACCGGCCAATCTTGAGAAAGGGTATGAATCAAGTCAGGTCTTTCCTTTGCTAAAATGTTATAAACGTTCCAGCTACTAGAAAGGTAGCTTTCACCACCCTCAGCTGCAGGACTCAAGCAGAGAAGAGAAATTATGTCTCCTGCATCTGTGTGGAAGACCTGCTTGTCGGACGTATTGGAAGGTGCGCCAATCTTCTTCTTATCAACGGTGTTACTGATATCCTTGATATGCGAGATTACTGGAGATGTCCCGTTCTGTAGTCGCGTATCCTGTTGACGACCCCGGATACTCCCGATATGCGACGAAACACCGGTATAAATGATGATGTTGTCTTCCCGGGAGTATCTATCAATGCGCAGGCCCCGTAACACAAAGAATCCTCGGCCATTATGAAGTTCGTTCGAAAGGTCCCTCAGGACAGGGCGAAGAGTAGGTAAAGGAAAGGTAGTCTGATTGATATAACCGAATGGTTTATGAAGATCTACAGCGGTTAGTCAATGTTGAGCTCGAAAACAGTTGTGAAAAAAGTACCCTTGAAACTATGCAAGGCTGCATCAATCTCATCCAGCTGAGTATCGTTCAGCTTATAAGCCCAATCACCGCGTTTTTCAACATCTTTTCCCTCCCAGACCAAAGGTGAGACTAGCTTGGATGGAAATCCGGGCGGCACACTTGTTTCGAGATCTCCTGCTTCGAGTCGAAGACGCTTTCGTTCTTGATATTTCGCAAAGTCGGGATGGTATTCAATATCGGGTTGCGTAGGCCGAGTGATTGTTTCCACAGCAGACATATTGATTAAAGACGACGGTTAACCTCCGCTGCACGGGAAGAGACGCTAGCTCCAGAAGAAGGGCACTTTCTTATTTATAAAGATATTATTACTCCGAGGCCTCCATTTACGTACAAGAATTCTATCACGACTGGTCACGCCATATTCCACATCTAGAAAGTACAAGGATTGATAAATTGCATCGCAATAATTCGTTATAGTTCGCGACATAGGCCCCACTCACCACGAGCTCAACGACTAGTGGTATATCGAATTCTAATCTTGTTGAGTGTTACCACATTAGTAACCCAAATGCTTGATCTAGAAAGCGGGGATGTTACATCGTGCGTGGCGTTTTGAGAGAATTCATGCACTTTTTAACTTGTAATGCAAGACATTGCCCAGCAAACTCAACGTAGTGGAAGCTATACATAGTGATAATTGAATATCTAGTCCTGAGATTAGACTAATTTAGGATTTACTAATTAATATTTGATTATATTTAACATAATAAACTAGCTTCTTCCTCGCGAAATCCTATCATGCAAAGACAGGGGAATGTAATATCTTGCATTCTTCCAATTGGAAATGGCTGGCCGTCACATCCAAACGCAAAATACTGCTTTAGGTGTATCGCATTAAGCTCCCTTTTTGCTAAACACGCGCCTGAATCCTCTTTCACACGAACCCCATCCAAATTATGTGTTGAGTGGGGCGTAATAACATATGGCTCTAGAGAAACCTCCGATGGCGACAGATCCATCGGATTGTTTAGACATGGCGCGTGCACATACCAATAGGTGTTAGAATGATCACGACATTTGTGCTACATGCTTGTCATCGCAGACAGGCCAGAGACATGCTTCAAGGATCTGAATGCCTTTAAAAACTTTCCGCCGGCTAAATAATGATCTGAACATAAGCTCACCATGTCCAAGAACATCCAAGATGCACAAAGTAAGATGACATCTAAGCCTTTCCAATAAACCAAACTTTTATCTGACCAATCAGAGCCCACCTTGGTGCTTTCATCTTCAAATAGTGATAATGACTCCAGTTCCAGCTCCAGTCCTGGTCTCCAAGTCAAAGAGTCGCATATCTTGCAAGAACGCAAAATTGGAGTCATTGGAGCAGTTTCACTTATCGTGAATAAAATCATCGGTGCAGGGTATGTGGCCTTGATTGATTTAAAAACAGCACTTGCTCACCTCGGATAGAATTTTCTCAACGCCAACTTCCATCTTCAAATTAAGTGGTAGTCCGGGATTGGCTCTATGTCTCTGGATGATCGCCGGAATTATCTCAACATGCGGTGCCATGGTACTGCTTGAGTTTGGCAGTGGTATTCCAAGGTCGGGTGGCATGAAAGTCTATCTTGAACGATGCTTTTCACCACGTCTTTTGATGACTTGCATTTATCTCCTATACTGTGCTATTCTTCGTAAGTTCCGAGTTGTTGCCCATCATTCTCTTATGGGAAATCTTCTTTAATATTTTCTACCACAGAAACCTCGGCTAGCAACGCCATCACAGCGTCATCTTATATCCTCAAAGCTGCCGAGGTAACATCTACAACTTGGAAATTGAGAGGCCTGGCTATTGCTGCGGTATCATTTGCAGTTGGACTCCATACAGTTCTACCACGAGTAGGTAGAGGGTTGCAGGATGCTCTTAGCATTGTGAAGCTCTTTACTCTGTTTTTCATTGTGTGCACTGGATTCGCTGCTTTGGGAGGCCATCTTAGAGTGCCCAAGCCGGATAATCTCTCTGCCTCTTCATCATTTAAAGGCACCTCGAGCAGTGGTTATAGTATTGGCACCGCACTACTAGATGCAATCTTTTCTTTTCAAGGATACGACAACCTCAATGCGGTAATTACAGATGCTTCTAAAGCACTGATCCCTGACTAATTCGAATTACACTACTAGGTCTTGTCAGAAGTGAAGAATCCGCAGCGCACTCTCCGTATTGCTCTTCCCACTGCTATGAGCCTAGTGACCGTGCTATACGTGCTAGCAAATGTTGCCTATGTATGCATCTCCCCTTCAATACAAAAAACCAGGATTTCCTCACTTACAAATATCAGTTTGCTGGCGTTTCGCGTGAGGACTTCCTCAGCTCCGATCTGACCATTGCGGCATCTCTCTTCAACAATGTTTTCGGTCAATCTGCTGCTGCAAAAGCGCTCCCTGCGTTGGTTGCCATCTCCGCTATTGGACATCTCCTCAGCGTAGCTTTCACTGTCTGTACGTATTAATATTCTGTGCTCAACCCATTCTATGTGTAACTGACGTGACGATAGCACGAGTTCTCCAAGAGTTAGCGAAAGATGGTGTTACACCTTTCCCCAACATTGTCATGCAAAATAGACCATTCAAGACACCCATTTTTGCGCTTGCAATCCATCTCCTGGTGACTTTTATTCTCATCTGTGCCCCTCCAGCAGGCGATGCTTTCGACTTTGTCGTCGGTCTGGGAACATACCCGACAGTATTCCTCTTGACTTTGGTTACTATTGGATTGATCAAGCTTCGTTTATCTAAAGATGAAGATTTTCAATCTCAGTTCAAAGTTCCTTGGGTGATCTTGTTATTCTACCTTGCTAGCAATATTGTGAGTCGTCGTTACTGATTTCCTTTGCGTACTACCACCCTTTAACTAGTGGTTTACTGACTATGTCTCCAGTTCCTATTAGTAATGCCATTCATCCCGCCCTCGGATGGTAAAAGCACTACAAGTCTTCCTTATTATCTTTCGCCCGTGGTTGCATTAGCTATTCTTGCTGTCGGTGCAGTATACTTCGCTATCCGCTTTGTCTTATTACCATGGGCGTTCGGATACAAGCTGGAACTTGTGACTGTCGAGTTGAGTGATGGTTCACGAGTTTCAAGATACAAGATCCAAAAGTCAGCAACTTGATATTATGACAGCCAAAATGGGCCTTTAAATAGTATCTACGAAATCCCCAAGGTCTTGCTTGATTTTCGAGTATTTTTGATTGTTTTTCGCCGAATTTACCGAATCACCCGAATGTACCGAGTCTGTCGAGCGATCTGATTGGTCAACCTGGTCTATCTAGATGAGGTGTGATTATCGACAGGAATTTCGTGATTGTATAGAGACAATACGGTTAGAATAGACAGTTTCATAAGTGTAATTTACATTCAAAATATTCAATAGCATCGTATTAGAAGACGATAGAGCTGTCTCTGCGATTGAAATTTTCTTTCGTCTTGTTTTGGGGGGGGGGGGGTTCGATATTTATTTCCTTTTTACATGTTTATTATATTTAAATA